>Ga0308419_1001212_pt1 | contig 17297 bp, 9 predicted proteins | sample HotsprSampleMS50_FD_203674 | JGI IMG/M metagenome (GOLD analysis project Ga0308419, IMG submission 203674) | Hot spring phototrophic mat microbial communities from Mushroom Spring, Yellowstone National Park, Wyoming, United States - 20090730_MS50 ... | reverse complement strand
TGCATTGAGCAGGCACTACGGCGAACTGGCCATCCCTATGGCGTGGAGGTAGTTGGTGATCCCTACGATGTGTTTGCTCCTGGCGCGGTGCGCCACCCTTTACGTCCCTTCTTCCGCTGGTGGTTTTCGCGTCAGTTACGTCGGCAATGTGCTGGCGCGTGTGCTGCGGCGTATGTCACTGCCGAAGCGCTACAACGTCGCTATCCACCAGATCCTGCTGCCTTTACCACTCACTACTCCTGCATCGAACTGTCTGAGGCTGCGCTCGTTACAACACCACGTCCAGCGCAACCAGAGCAGCATTCATTTCAGTTGATCATGGTAGGTTCGCTAGAACAACTCTACAAAGCTCCCGACGTGTTAATTGATGCGGTTGCTGCCTGTGTTCGGCAAGGTCTCGATCTGCAATTGACACTGGTTGGGGATGGTAAACACAGAGCAGAACTCGAGCAACTGGCTGTTGTACGCGGTATAGAGCAACGTGTTCATTTTCGGGGCCAGGTACCTGCCGGGGCCGCAGTGCGGGCATACCTCGATCAAGCAGATCTGTTTGTGCTACCTTCACGTGCTGAGGGCTTACCACGTGCTATGATTGAGGCCATGGCGCGGGGATTGCCGTGTATTGGATCTACTGTAGGCGGTATTCCTGAATTGCTACCCGCTGAAGATATGGTGCCACCGGGCGATGTGGCGGCTCTGGCGCGTAAGATCCGCGAGATTGTGACCGATCCTGAGCGTATGGCGCGTATGTCGGCGCGGAATCTGGAGCAAGCCAGGCAGTATGATAAAAATATTCTGGGTCGGCGACGAAACGCATTTTACAGCTATGTACGTCAACAAACTACAGTATGGGTGGGAAGACAGGCAAAGTGATGCGGGTACTACAGTTAATAAAAACTTCTATTGGTATGAAGTGGACAGTACATCAAACCCGTGAGTTAGTAAAGCTTGGAGTGGAAGTACATGTAGCTTTGCCTGAAGATGGCCCACGGGTGCCTGAATATAGAGCAGCAGGTGTTCATGTACATTTTATGCAAACTGATTTTCCATTCCGGCAGCCATGGCGTTTTCCACATTTATGTAAAAACTTTCGCAACCTGGTAGATCGTATACAACCAGCAGTTATCCATAGCCACTTTGTCGGCCCTACACTGACGATGCGTCTTGCACTTGGTAAATCACATCCAGTGCCGCGGTTATTTCAAGTTCCGGGGCCATTACATCTTGAATATCCATTGTTGCGACAGATAGAGTTAGCGACCGCTGGAAAACCCGATTACTGGATTGGATCTTGTGCCTGGACATGTCAGTGTTATCGGCAGTCTGGCGTTGCTGCCAACCGTCTATTTTTATCCTACTATGGAACTAATTTAGATTTTTTCAAACATGCATCCAGAGGCAAACTACGTCAGGAACTACATCTGAACTCACAACTCAAACTTGTGGGGATGGTTGCTTTTATGTATGCACCAAAGAGATTTTTAGGCCAGACGAGAGGGCTAAAAGGCCATGAAGATCTGATAGATGCTCTTGCCATTTGTCAAAAAATAGATCCTGATATTCGGGGGATTTTTGTTGGTGGCGCCTGGAATAATGCAACTGCATATGAACGTCAGGTGCGGATGTATGGACGTGAGCAATGTGGTGATTCAATAGTATTTCTAGGAACAAGACATGATGTACCAGATTTATATCCGGATTTCGATGTAGTGGTGCATCCTTCACACTCAGAAAATGTTGGGGGGGCTGTTGAGTCTCTGCTTGCGGGCGTTCCAACCATTGCTACTAATGTTGGTGGCTTTCCTGATTTGATTCATCATGGTGAGACTGGATGGCTGGTTCCACCCCGTGATCCAGCACGGTTAGCCCAGACTATCCTTACTGTCCTGCATGCACCAGAGTATGCACGTCAAGTAGCTTTACAAGGTCAGGCATATGCACGCAAGCTTTTTGATGTGCGTGCAACTGCTCAGGATATTGTGCAGATTTATGCCACAGTCTTATCTGATGTTGCAGTTCCAGCTATATCCATAAAATAAGAACAAGGGGAAAGCTGAACAAGGAGTGTTTTCTTGCTTAATCAGACAGCGTAAAACATATCTTGATTCTGGTTTCCTGTCGATGATGATGGCTGGTTCTGCTTCATCACGTTGCCCATTGTTTCTGTACTCTTCCTATTCTTCGCTTTGCGCTTTGCGCCCAGACTGCCACTGCTAGAACGAAAACGTCCTGCTTCCAGCATAACGCAAATAAAAACGAACGACCAGTATCAGGTGAGGCCAGCGCACTTCGCAACCGAGGTGCCAGGCTTTTTTTCTTGGGGCCGATTCTCAATACATACCCAGGGAGCATCCAATGTACTACCATCAGGAGCCATGCGTGATCAACGATCAAGCGACGCACCATATCGACTGGCCACAACCGAACGCCTATCAACGGTACGGCAAACGGCTGCTCGATCTGACGCTCACTATCCCGGCGCTGCTCCTACTGGCACCGCTCCTGCTGGTGGTAGCGCTGCTGGTGCGCCTCAAGCTGGGTGCCCCCATCCTCTTTCGCCAGCAGCGACCGGGCTGGCACGGCCAGCCTTTCACGATGTACAAGTTTCGGACGATGCTTGACGCCCGTGATGCCGACGGACGACCGCTCTCGGATGCCGAGCGTTTACGTTCTGATGCCGAACGGTTGACTCCGTTTGGCAAGTGGCTGCGTAGCACCAGCCTCGATGAACTGCCCGAACTGTTCAATGTGTTGCGCGGTGAGATGAGCCTGGTCGGGCCGCGTCCGCTGTTGATGCATTATCTGGAGCGCTACACGCCTGAACAGATGCGTCGCCACGCGGTACGCCCGGGCATCTCCGGCTGGGCGCAGGTCAATGGCCGCAACGCGCTGACCTGGGAAGACAAGTTTGCGCTGGATGTCTGGTATGCCGATCATGTGTCTTTGGGGCTGGATATACGGATTATGTGCATGACTATCTGGAAGATCGTGCGCCGTGAGGGGATTGCGCAGGCGGGGCAGGCGACGATGGCTGAGTTTCAGGGCACGCCTGCGACGATGCAACGGGTGGTGATCATTGGGGCCGGCGGGCATGCGCAGGTGGTTGCCGATAGTCTCTTGCGTATGCGGGATGCTGGTACACCAGTGCTGCCCATCGGCTATCTCGATGATAATCCCACGCTACGCGGCACGACGCGGCTCGGCCTGCCGGTTCTGGGCAATCTGGACGATCTGGCGCAGATCGCGCATGATGCGGTGATTGTGGCGATTGGCAATAATCATGTGCGCCGCTGCATCTTTGAGCAACTCCAGCAGCAAGGTGAAACCTTTGCCGTTGCGCGGCATCCCGCGGCCGTGATTGCGCCCGATGTTCACATTGGCCCGGGCACCATGATCTCCGCCGGAGTCGTGGTGAATCCCGGCAGCGTGATTGGCGCGAATGTTATCCTGAATACCGGCTGCACGGTCGATCATCATAATCAGATCCAGGATCACGTCCATATTGCGCCCGGAGCGCATCTGGGGGGCGATGTGCAGGTTGGGATTGAGGCATTGATCGGGATTGGAGCGACGGTTATGCCACAGTGTCGTGTCGGAGCGGGGAGTGTGGTCGGCGCAGCGGCGCTGGTGCGCACGCATGTGCCGGAGCAGGTCGTTACCGTGGGCGTACCGGCCCGTATTCTCTATCAGGCAACGCCCCGGGCGCTGGCGGAGGTAGCCTGAAGCGTAGCGGGTGCTACGGTAGGCACGAGGGTAGTATCACCCTATGGCGTGAGTAATTCGGCATAGATGTCATCCTCGGCATTATCCCAGATCCGCTTCAAGCGTAAAGCGCAAAGCGCAAAGCGGAAAACAGGGACGTGTTGAGGCGTGATAGGATTTCGAGCAAAAAGGGAACGCACAGCGCGAGAATGGCAACGTGTTTTGCGCTTTGCGCTCCAACCGCTTTGCGCTTTGACAAGCGCACCAGCCAGAAGCTCTCTGTCTGTGCGTTCAAAACGCGCCGTGTCTGGTTCAGCGCACATCTTTACTATTGTTATCTCCATGAAAAACATTGAGGATACTATGGCTATTTCTATGTCAGCTCCCAATATCACCACCGCTGAGATTGCTGCGGTCAATGCCGTGTTGCGCACGTCCGTTTTAAGCATCGGCCCGCAGTTGACCGCCTTCGAGTCGGCCTGTGCCGCTTATATCGGTACCCGTCATGCCGTGGGCGTGAACGCCGGTACCAGCGGGCTGCATCTGTGTATGATTGCGGCTGGCGTGGGTGCGGGCGACCTGGTGATCACCACGCCCTTCTCGTTTATCGCCTCGGCCAACTGTATTATGTACGAGCGGGCCATTCCGGTATTTGTCGATGTTGACCCGCTGACCGGTAACATTGACCCGGATCTTGTCGCCGCTGCCGTGTCCAGCCTGACGCGTGGGGGCATAGATGCCGATGACTGGCTCCCGCCTGCGCTACGCGGCAGTCACCAGCCAGCGATCAAAGGGCAATTGCGGGTAATCCTGCCGGTGCATGCCTTCGGCCAGCCGGCCGACATGGCCCCGCTACTCGAGGTAGCCCGCCAGCACGATCTGCTGGTGATCGAGGATGCATGCGAGGCGATCGGCGCTGAATATCAAGGTCAACGGGTGGGCACGCTGGGTCACGCTGCCGTGTTTGCTTTTTATCCCAACAAGCAGATTACCACGGGCGAAGGCGGGATGATCGTCACCAACAATAGCGATTGGGACAGGCTATTCCGCAGCCTGCGCAACCAGGGCCGCGATGTGTTCGACGCCTGGTTGAACCATACCCGCCTGGGCTACAACTATCGTCTGGACGAACTGAGCGCGGCGCTGGGCGTGGTACAGATGCAGCGCATTGAGGAGATCCTGGCTCGGCGCGCACAGGTTGCGCGCTGGTACAACGAGCGCCTGACCGGTAGCGAGCTGTTCGAGATACCGGTACTGGCCCCACATACCACGCGTATGTCCTGGTTTGTGTATGTGGTACGCGTCCGACCACCAGCTTGCCGCGAAACGATTATGCGTCAGCTCGCCGTGCAGGGCATTCCCAGCCGGCCGTACTTTACGCCGATCCACCTGCAGCCATTCTATGCCGAGCGCTTCGGCTATCGGCGTGGCGACTTTCCGGTCACCGAACACCTGGGCGATGTCTCGCTGGCGCTACCCTTCTCGAGCGTCATGAGCGAGAGCCAAGTCGATCAGGTCTGCGAGTGCCTGATGTCGAGCGTTGAGGCACCGGAGGGCTGGCGTAATGGGGTGCTGGCGCGCTAGCACGTTGGAATGTTGGAACGTTGGAAAACATACTGGAGAGATTCTATGAAGCACATCCGTAACCGCTACTTTTTTGCCACCGATCTGCTCCTCCTGTCTCTCGCAGCCTATCTGAGCTTTGTGCTGCGCCTGGAACACCTGGATCTGCAGCGCTATTGGACGCCAGCCGCCCTGTTTACGGCACTGATCCTGGTGATCACGCCGTTGATCTTTTATCGCATGGGCATGTATGCCCGTTACTGGCGCTATGCCTCGATTGAAGAGTTGCTGGCACTGACGCTGGCGATACTGGCAGCGGCGGGGCTGGCGGGTGGTATTGGATTGGTAAGCAGCCGCATGCTGGTCAGTATCGCTGATTTACCGCGCTCTATTCCGTTTATTTTTTTCCTGCTGGCACTGGTTGTCACCGCTGGCCCGCGCCTGACAACCCGGTTGCTGCCGCGCTATTCTCGGCACCGATCAGACAGCCATACAGTGCCCGCCGCGCTGATCATGGGCGCGGGCGATGCTGGCTCGTTGATTGCCCGTGAAATCCAGCGTCATCCGCGGCCAGGCATGACCGTGGTCGGCTTCCTTGACGATGATCCGCAGAAGCACCATATGCTCATTCACGGCTTACCGGTGCTGGGCACGCGCTATGACTTACCTGACCTCGTGGCACGCTATCAGGTACAGCAATTGCTGATCGCCATGCCCTCCGCTCCGGGCAAGGTCATCCGCGAGATTACGCAGATGGGCGAGCAGGCGGGCGTGCAGGTCAAGACCATGCCGAGCGTGGCCGAGTTGCTCGATGGTACGGTCAGCATTAGCCAGATCCGTGATGTACAGATCGAAGACCTGTTGCGCCGTGAGCCAATCCAGACCGATGTGGCGGCAGTGCGTGAGCTGATCTACGGGCGACGGGTGCTGATCACCGGTGGCGGTGGCTCGATTGGCAGCGAGTTATGCCGACAGGTGTTGCGTTGTCAGCCGACGGCATTGATCATCCTGGGCCATGGCGAAAACAGCGTGTTTGAGATTCACAACGAACTGCTGCGTCAGCAGGCGGCAAATCAGCCGGCCAGTTGCCTGTGGCCCACACGCATACCTGGCGGCAACCCGGTTGCGACGCAGATCGAGGCGGTGATTGCCGATATTCGCTGTGCCGAGCGCATCCATGCCATTTTTGCGCACTATCGTCCAGATATTGTGTTCCACGCTGCCGCCCACAAACATGTGCCGCTGATGGAAGCCAATCCGGTTGAGGCGATTACCAACAATGTGCTGGGCACACGCAACCTGCTGAACGCTGCGCTGGCGACTGAGGTGCCGCATTTCGTGATGATCTCTACCGACAAAGCGGTCAACCCGACCAGCATTATGGGGGCCAGCAAGCGCACCGCCGAACTGCTGGTGCATCAGGCAGCACGACGCAGCGGGCGGCCCTATGTGGCGGTACGCTTTGGCAATGTGCTGGGCAGTCGGGGCAGTGTTGTTCTGACCTTCAAGCGCCAGATCGCCGCCGGCGGCCCGGTGACCGTGACCCACCCGGAGATGCGCCGCTTTTTTATGACCATCCCCGAAGCGGTACAACTGGTGCTACAGGCGGCTGTACTGGGGCGCGGCGGCGAGGTGTTTATGCTTGATATGGGCGAGCCGGTCAAGATCGTCGATCTGGCACGTACTATGATCGAGCTGTCCGGGCTGGAGGTGGGCCGGGACATTGATCTTACCTTTACCGGTATGCGACCGGGCGAGAAGCTATACGAGGAATTGTTTGTACCCGGTGAAGAATATCAGCCCACGCCGCACCAGAAGATCTTCATTGCGCGCAACGCCAGCAACACGGTCAGTCCCTTTTTGAACCATGCAGTCGAGGTATTAGCGCATGCCGCCGAGCAGCATGATACAGCAGCCATCCTGCGCGTTTTACATCAGCTCATTCCCGAATTTCAAGCACCGCCAGCAGACACACCTGCTTCTACTCCGGCGCATTCTGATCCCACCACGCCCCGGATTGGCGAGCAACCCTTGTATGTGCCAGCGCACTAGCGGAGGCGACGAGGCGAGGAGGCGACGAGGCGACGAGGCGAGGAAGGCTGTAGCGCGTCCCTCCGGGGCGCGGGCGGGCGTTGGCGACGTGGCAGGCGAGGAGGCGACGAGGCGAGGAGGCGACGAGGCGAGGAAGGCTGTAGCGCGTCCCTCCGGGGCGCGGGCGGGCGTTGGCGACGTGGTAGGCGAGGAGGCGACGAGGCGAGGAAGGCTGTAGCGCGTCCCTCCGGGGCGCGAGGCGGGTCTGGGTGCGCGTCCCTCCGGGGCGCGGGCGGGCGTTGGCGACGTGGCGAGCGAGGATGCGAGGAGGTGACGAGGCGAGGAAGGCTGTAGCGCGTCCCTCCGGGGCGCGAGGCGGGTCTGGGTGCGCGTCCCTCCGGGGCGCGGGCGGGCGTTGGCGACGTGGCAGGCGAGGAGGCGATGCGAGGAGGCGACGAGGCGCGAGGCGCGAGGCGAGGAGGCGAGGAGGCGTTGGCACGTTCTAACGTTTCAACGCTAAAGAGGGCGGGCATGCGGTGGGTCGGATCGTGCCGTCGCGCATCTGGCATGGGGATGGCACGGCCACATTCGTGTATTCGTGGCCCTATTCGTGGACGGCAACAGCCGTAGGGCAGGCAGTAAGGTGCCAGGAACTATAGGAAATCTTCAGGCAATGAAATGATACACGAGAGTATGAGGAAGCAGCGGTCAGTGGGCGATGTGTCGCCTTCAGACGACCGGCGGTCAGCGGTTGGCGAATCTCTTTCAGGGAAGGAGTCAGGTGAAGGGCGTGGCGGTACGCGGCGTGATGTCACCTTGAGGCACTCCGGGAGAGGCGTAGCGCTGCCACGGCGCTACGGCGGTCGCTGGTGGGCAGTGCCGGTGGGCATGCTGCTGATCACGCTGGTGGCGCTGGGCATCAAGGGCTGGCGGATCTACGGTCAGGTGCAGGTCTTGCGAACTGATTTCCAGGCTCTGACGCGCATCAAATATACCGCCGACATAGATTTAGTGCCAGTCAGTGCGCAGTTAGCTCAAACCCGCAGCCACCTGGATGACCTACGGGCCGAGGTGCGCCCGTTGCTGCCGCTCACGCCCTATCTGGGCTGGTTGCCACGCTATGGGCCGTTGCTGGCCGCATCCGCGCCGCTGCTGAATGCCGGCGACACCACTCTCGTAGCGACCGAGCAATTCTGGACGGCGATGCTGCCGCTGACACAGGAACTGACCGCCCGGCCCGAACTCAGCCCTGACCTGGTCGCCCGGTTGGCAGCAACCCAACCGGCGCTGGTTGCCAGCCAGCAGTCGCTGGCCCAGGCCCGCACGCAGTGGACGCAGATACCGCTCGATACCTTCCCGCCCGCACTACGTAGACAGTTCACGCGCATCGTGGCACTCGTTGCGCTGCTGGAAGCCACCAGCGAGCTGGCACTGCTGGCCCAGGAGACCAGTGCAACACTGCTGCCGCTGCTAGAAGCACAGCGTGCGCCACAGCTCGGTATTCCTGTTCTGGCGGAACAGATCCAGGCCATGCAGCCCGAACTGCAACGCATCAGGCAAGCCTTTGACCCGTTGAGCGCTACCTGGCAGGCGTTGCCAGTACTCGAACTGCCGGCCTCGGCGCGGGCACTGGTGGCACAGGGCAATGCACTGTTGGCCGAGATACGAGACGGCCTCGATCTGGCTCTGGCTCTGCCCGACCTGCTAGGCTTTGATGGGCCGCATAGCTATCTGTTGCTGTTCCAGAACCCGGACGAGATCCGCGCCACGGGTGGCTTTGTTGGCGGTGCCGGACGGTTGGTGCTGGAGCAGGGTCGCGTGACCGAGTTTTATTACCAGGATGCGGTTGATGTCGATGACCTGGCCGGGCAACCCTATCCCACCACACCCGCACCGATGGAGCGCTATATGGGCATTGATCTGCTGGTTTTTCGTGACAGCAACTGGTCGCCCGACTTTCCTACGAGCGCCCGCAGCCTGGCCGAGCTGTACATGCGAGGGCAGCAACGACCAGTTGAGCATGTGATCGCTCTGAACCCGCAGGCGATAGCCTGGTTGCTCGAAGCGATTGGGCCGGTGGTTATCCCAGACATCGAGCAACCGATTACTCACGTCAATCTGATCGAGTATGCGCGCTTCCCTGAGCGCTTCCGGCCCGGGCTGGATCGCGAAGAGGCCAAGGCGCTATTGGCCGAGGCACTTCTGGCGCGGTTCTTTGCTGCCGATCAGCCGTTGGACTGGCAGGCGGTGAGTGATGCCCTGCGGCGCGGGTTGGATCAGCGTGAGGTATTGGTAGCAGTCGCGCATCCTGTTGCGGCTGAAGTGTTCGCTCGTTGGGGGTGGGACGGCGCCATACAACCGCGTGCGGCCGATTTTCTGCTGGTGGTCAATACCAGCATGGGCTACGAGAAGGCCGCCGCTCTGGTGCAGCAGGAACTGCAGTATGCGGTCGATCTGACCAGTATGACTGCACCGGTTGCTACGCTAACCGTGCGTCACACCCATACAGCCCCTGGCCCGGCCCGTTGCATCCATTGGGGCACGTCTACATCGGACTATGGTGAGTGGATGCAGCGCTGCTACTGGAACTATCTGCGCGTACTCGTTCCACGCCATAGCCAACTGGTCGCAGCCGAAACCAATCCCACGCTGGGTGAGTGGCTGCTCTCTGGAGTGCCCGACGACGGCGGGGTGGAAGTTGCAGCTGGTGACGGCGGCACGCGCATGTTCAGCACCTTCCTGGTGGTACCGCAGGGTGAGCAGCGCCTGACCACCTTGCACTATCAATTGCCAGCCAGTGTATTGTTTGCCGATAGCCAGGGTTGGCATTACCAGCTACACCTGCAGAAACAACCCGGCATGGCAGACGTCCCCTACCAGGTCAGTGTACGTCTGCCACCGTCGGCTAAACTGGTCAGTACCATCCCGTTCATGCAACGCACAAACGACCAGATTATTTTTGAGGGCGTTCTTGACCGTGATCAATTGATCAGCGTTGTTTTTCAGTTGCAGGACGCACGCGGGTAATTGTCAACCGGTTTCGTCCACTGCAGCGTAGAACGAAGCATACGTTAACAGAGAGAAGGATCGTTCTGCCGAAAGCAAAAAAGCGGTTGCTCAAGCGACCGCATATGTCCTGTCAGTTAACCGAGTAATCACGAAAGGAATTCACTATGTCTCCTGACCGTATCAATCAGCTTTTGCGTCTGGCCGCACTCACGTTGATCCTGCTCATTATCCTGGTGCTCGTCTCTGGTACCCCGACCGCCTGGCTGCTCCCGTTACAATCGGCATTCGGTCAGACCGTTCCGCGGGCAACCCCAACGAATACGCCCGTGCCGGGTGCGACTGCTGTGCCCTCGCCCACAGTGACTCCGGCGACCGGAGCCGGCGCCACACCGCTGCTGGATCAGTGTGGTTGTCCAGTAACATTCAATGCCGCTGCAGCCCCGTTACCTGCTGATGGCATGCGGCGAGTGGTGAGTTGGGAAGCTGTCGGTATGCCTGCCAATGGTGGCACACTCAATCTACACATTGCACCCTATACCTTCCGCTGTCCGGTGACCGTTGAGGTGACCCCGCTGGAGCGTGACCGAATCCCGGTTGCGTCCACCGATGAGAATTTCCTGCTGGCGGGTCGAGTGGTGCTATACAATGCAGATGGATCACTGGCTGGTCGTGAACTGGTGCAGAATCCGTTCCAGGCCTGTTTCAAGCTGCCTGGTAATGCTGCACGCAATGGTACCTACGCCGTGCAGTATTTTGAGCAGTCTATGAGCCAGTGGATTGAACTGGCGACAGTGCGCTGGCCGCAGGATGATGTGGTCTGTGGCTGGATGCTTGATCCTGGCTATGTCGCGCTCGTGCGGCGATAGGGATTGATGCGTTTCGGTGTTTATGCGTCTACCCTTGCACAATCTCTGTCCTAACGCAAAGGCGCAAAGGGGCAGAGAGGCAGAGACATGTTTGTGCATACAAATGCGGATAGAGCTATGCGAGGAGTGAGAAGCGAGGAGCGAGGAACGAGAGGAGAGAACCTCATCTTCTTACTCCTCGCTCCACTTCCCTCACTTCTCGCCCGCCCACGCACACCCGTCTGCGGGGGCCTGGGTGGTCACGCCAATGGCATGGTCTCCCTCTCCGACGGTCAAACTGGAAGAGCCGATTCTGAACCATCTGAACGTCCCATCGTGCGAACAGGCGAACAAGCGAACGTACGAATGCCTCCTACACGCACGCAGCCACAGCGTGCTGTGGTTGTGTCCCCCATGTCATCGGTTTTCTCTTCACCCATCTGCTAGACTGGTTACGACGCTTGCCTCCGGAGCGTCATGCCTTCGTGCGGTATGTGCGGCAACACGAGAAGGAGCGGGCTATGACGTATATTCCTATGAGGAATATGTCCGAGAGGAGGGACAGAAGGGGAGAGAGGAGAGAAGCGAGAGGAGAGAACCCTTACTCCTCACTTCTCTCTCCTCACTCCTCTTTGGATACGTCGGGTGCGATGAGTGACGAATGAGCGAGAAGCGGCCGGTAGCATATTCTTTCGGGGCACAGGCAGTTGTGCATTGAGCACGTTGACCGGTATGAAAGCTGGTGTAATCCGGCCTGCTGGTGGCGTGCCCTGCGCCTGATGCTCGAAAAGCCCTATGTGTTTCCCTCGTCCATTGTACGCAATACGCGGTGGGCGCGCAACGCCAGCCAGAGCGCGAAATGCTCCTCTGAATTGTTCAGATCCAGTCCACTGATCTGCTTGATGCGCTCCAGCCGGTAGAGCAGCGTGTTGCGGTGAACATGCAGCGCCTCAGAAGTGGCACGCAAGTTGCCGAGATGGTTAAAATAGGCTTCCAGCGTTTTGAGTAACTCTCCATCCTGTTTCTGATCGTAGGCTGCCAGCGCTGATAGCGTTTCGCGATAGAAAGCCCATAGCTCCGGTGTTTCACGCAGACGTATCAGCAAGCGATACACCCCCAGGTCGCTAAAGGCCAGCACCCGCTCTGGTCCAAAGAGCTGCCGCCCCAGAATCAACGCCTGCTCAGCTTCTTGTAGCGTGCGCGGCCACTCCGATAGTGTTGCTACCGGCGTCCCCATTGCCAGCGTAATCCCTGGATAGTCTGCCACCAGTCGTTCACGCAGCGCTTCCACCAGTTCGCGTGGGCGGGGGGTACTGTTGGTGATTGGCAACAGGCACAGCGCGCCCTCGTCGCGTTGGGACAGCGGGGCCGCGATGCCCCGTCGCGTTAACTCACTCTGAATGCTCCCCAATATCCGATTCATCGCGACACTATGTTGATCTTCGGTATGAAACAACACCGCCACGTGTGGCAGGGTCAGGTTATAGCCCAGTTCTTGCCCACGACGCACCAGTGTCGCCGGATCAGCTGGTGGCCCGGCCAGGATGCTGGAGACGAAGTCGCCGCGTAGTCGTTCTTCAGCGGCCTGTACTGCCTGTTCCTTGGCAAACTCCAGGCCCAGTGCTGCCGCCCCTTGTGCTGCTGCCAGCCGATCCCACTCGTCCAGCGTCGTTCCAGCCAGGGCCAGATAGCCTGTCGGATAGTTGGGGGGGCCGATCGGCTCAACCCAGATCTGCTGGTTGAGCAGTGAGCTATCGCCAGCCTTTGTCGGTCGCAGCGCCTGCAGTGCAATCCGCGCCGAGCCACGCCCGCGCTGGGCACGCATTTCGCCATTTGGCCCATAGCAAGCCACACTCTGCCCCGTCCGTTCTGCGAGCGACTCTAACAGGCCTGGTACGCCATCCCCCGCGAGTGAGCGCTGTGTCAGCGAGTTGTAGAGTTGGGCTCCCCGTCGTTCCAGTTGTGCCTCGTAATCGCTGATCAGCCGCGCGACCTCGCGCTCGACCTCGCGGAGATCGCTGCCGTCCGGCAACCGCAATAATGGCAGGCGTGCCTCTTCGGCCGCATTGATGTCCTCGGCCTCAACTGCGCCCACCACGGCCACTGCGGCGACGGGGGCAGTGGCCAACCGGCGTACCAGATTCGCCAGCGTCAGTCGTGGATCGAGCGCCAGCGCGGCTGAAACCGATAAGAGCGCCAGTTCACCACCACGCAGTTCTGCGAAAGCAGGCAAGGTGGCGCGTAACATAGCAACCCAGGTGATCGGATGGGTGACACCGGCTGCCCCGGCAACAACGGTTGTTTCAATTGGGAGCGCCAAACGTAGAACATCGCGGACAGTGATGCTTCGCATGGGTTATCTGTCTGTACTTTTCTATACAATGATCCAGAGCGCAGCTTGCACAAACTGCCTTTCACTTTTCCTATTTGTGCATTATAGCATGCCGCACACCACGGTGTACAGAGCAAGCTGTTGTTGAAGGCTACTCTTGCGCATCAGGTAGCGGAAGAGTGGTGACAGGGGCGCAAGCGACTTCGGGCTATTTCTTTCGGGTTTCTTAGTATTATTGCACAAATACCGGGTATCGGTTGCATCATACCCGCACTGTTGTGGTACTGGCGGTTGACGAACAGCCAATCGCCACGTATGCTGGTGGCGTGCGTATTCTCCGTATCATTGACAGCAGGTACGCGGTGGTGGTATTGAACGCTGTTTTTGACATGCGACCGCAGGGATTATCTGATTACCTATACCCTTGAGGGAAGACACATCATGCGTGCATTCGTGGCTGTATTCGTGGACAGCTGACTCGCTATGGTAACCCATTCGTACCCACTACGTATCTTCATTTACGCAGCTTATGCGCGGATCATCTGCCGACCGTTTTCGCTTCCTACTAATCGTCTTTTATTCATGAGTGAAAATGTTGGTGAAAAACAGATCGGACGCCGCGCTGCCACAGGCGAAAACTATTTGGTCATGAACGACCGCGTACCGCCTGTTATGTACAGAATGGATTGATTGTCTGGTTCGCCAAATTTACTTCTGATCCTTCACTGCCTTTCGTATACACAGCGCCAGATGGAGCAACAAGGATCAGGTTTTGCAATAGCAGGTATCCTATGGAACAGGTTTCAAATGATTTTATCTTCGGTACGCTGGCTACCGATCGGCAGCGTCTGGCCTTCTTTCGTGCGGAATCGTCCTCTGTGTCACATCGGCATCGTATCGATCCGCTTGATCCGCTCCCTGGTCAGGCGGTGTATGTTACTGTCACCCTGGGGCCAACCGTGGTTGCAGATCATGTCACATGCTATTTCACAACCGATGACACTATGCCAGGTGGACATCTGGGTGTCCCAACACCGGGCAGTCAGAGTGTCGCCTTTACCCGCATCAATAGTGTCTGGAATACCTTTTTGTGGGGCTACCTGGACGAGTGGCAGTGCCGGTTGCCGGCTCAGGACGTAGGGACAACAGTGCGCTATTGCATTGAGGCCTGGTCATCATTGACGGGTGCATCGACCTGGGCTAGCGAGATTGTTGGCTCGGTAGCCGATGATGGGCGCACGCTTGATGAGGTTGGCTCTGGGTGGACGTATTTGCGCGAGTGTGGGGTTGAGTTTGGCTTGATTTTTGTGCAACAGGCCCGTACATTTGCCTATCGTGTTGATTGCGAGCGCCCACCAACCTGGCTGCGTGATGCGATTATTTATCATGTCCTTGTCGATCGTTTTTGTCCGGGTGAAGATCGTCCCTTCGCTACGACGCAGACTCGCATGGATTTCTATGGCGGCACCCTGCGCGGTGTGATTGAAAAGCTGGACTATATTGTAAGTCTGGGGACGACGGTGATCTGGATTTCACCAATTTTTCCCAGTCCTTCTCATCATGGCTATGACGCAACCGACTATGGTGGTGTTGAGCCGCGCATAGGCACTATGGCCGATATCCACGCATTGCTGGCGGCAGCACATGCCCGTGGTTTGCGGGTGTTGTTCGATTATACCGCCAATCATTTTTCGAGCGAGCATCCTATTTTCCAGGAGGTGTTGCAGAACCCGGACAGTCCGTATCGCGACTGGTTTACTTTCTTACAATATCCCGATCTCTATCTGGCCTTTTTTGGTGTCAAGTCACTGCCGCAGATCAACAATGATCATCCACCCGCCCGCCGTGCAATGATTGCCCACGCGACCTACTGGCTGGAGCAAGGAGTGGATGGGTTTCGCCTGGACTATGCGATTGGCCCCTCGCATGCGTTCTGGACTGATTTTCGGGCAGCTACCCGTGCTGTGCGAGCTGACAGTGTCGCTATTGGTGAAGCAGTCGAGACCGACGATGGCATTCGTACATACCTGGGGCGGCTTGATGGTTGCCTGGATTTTCTGCTGCTGCAGGCATTGCGTGAGTTTTTTGCCTTCGGCACGGTTACTGCTTCGCAGTTTGATGCTTTCCTGCAGCGTCATCTGGCCGCCTTCCCGCCGGATTTTGTGCTACCGAGTTTCCTGGACAATCACGACATGAACCGCTTCCTGTGGGTGGTACGCGGCGATGTGCGGCGTCTGAAACTGGCAGCGCTGTGCCAGTTTACGCTACCGAATCCACCGATCATCTACTATGGTACTGAGGTAGGACTGAGCCAGGTACGCGATGTGCGCTATGCTGATGGCAGCGGTCATCCGGAGGAGTCGCGGTTGCCGATGCTGTGGGGGGCTGATCAAGATACGGAGCTACTGGCGTTCTATCGCCGGATGGGAGCTTTGCGGCGCGCTACTGCGACTGTGTGGCGTGGACTACGACGCACGGTTTTCCTTGATGATGTGCGGGGATTGTATGCCTATGCCTGTGCCGATAAGCACGCGCCGCATGCCGCGCTGTATCTGGTGGCGCTCAACAATAGTTCTGCGGCCCAGCGCATTCTTCTGGCCGATTCGCCCTCGTGGGATATTCTGCTCACCAATGAAGGCGCACAGATTGGCAATGAGTGTGTCGATCTCGCACCATACAGCGGTGCTATTCTGCGCCAGATGCGTTGATGGATGCCGGGTGAGGCAACTGGCGGTTATCTCTTTCTGGTCATCCTTACCCCTACTGCTTTCAGGGGCAGAGTTGCAAGGCGTATGGTGGGGCACCCCTATGGGTACCCCGCTGTGGCGTCTGAGGCATTGAGACGAAACAGCGCAGACATAGAGCACAACACTGATAAAGAACCGACATGTGATTACAATATGCGATCTTCACTCACGATCCCTGGCAGCGTTATATCCTGCATCCCGATCATCGGGCGGTAGGCTTTGCGGTTCGGTGCTGTCAAGCTCTTTAAAAGTCCAGCGGGCTGCGCACGGCCAGGCCACCACGCCGGAGCACGTGGGTATAGATCATGGTCGTTTTTACGTCTTTGTGGCCCAACAATTCCTGCACGGTGCGGATGTCGTAGCCGTTTTCCAGGAGGTGGGTGGCGAAAGAGTGGCGGAAGGTGTGTGGGCCGACGGGTTTGACGATCGTGGCCTGTTTGGCGGCCTGGCGCACCGCCTTTTGCAGGCCACTTTCGTCTACGTGGTGGCGGCGGGTGATGCCGGAGCGTGGGTCGACCGACAGCCGGTCAGCAGGAAAGACCCACTGCCAGCCCCACTCGCGGTTGGCAGTGGGATATTTTTCGGCCAGGGCATCGGGCAGATAGACGCGGCCATCGCCCTGCGCCAGATCGTCTTGGTGCAGCAGGCGAACGCGGGCCAGGTGCTGGCGCAAAAAAGGCACCACGGTGTCGGGGAGCATGGTCACGCGGTCTTGCTCGCCTTTGCCGTCGCGGACGACGATCATGTGCCGGTCGAAATCGATATCCTTGACGCGCAAACGGACGCACGCCATCAGCCGCAGGCCGCTGCCGGAGAGCAGGCGGGCCATCAGTTGATGCACGCCGGTCATCAGGTTGAGCACGCGGTGCACCTCTTCTTTGGTCAGCACCGTGGGCAGGCGTCTGAGCTTTTTGGCGCGCAGGGCATCGCCGGACAAGATAACGTCTCGCCCCAACACGTTGCGATAGAAAAAGAGCAAGGCCCTGAGAGCTTGATTCTGGGTCGAAGCGGCAACATTTTTGTCAACGGCCAGGTGCGTGAGAAAGGCCGCGATCTCGGCTGCGCCCA
>Ga0308419_1001211_pt1 | contig 17299 bp, 6 predicted proteins | sample HotsprSampleMS50_FD_203674 | JGI IMG/M metagenome (GOLD analysis project Ga0308419, IMG submission 203674) | Hot spring phototrophic mat microbial communities from Mushroom Spring, Yellowstone National Park, Wyoming, United States - 20090730_MS50 ... | reverse complement strand
GATCTCCAGCTGCCATCGACAGAGCGGAGACGGTGTGCCTGTGTGTCGTTATTGCGCCAGACAACCGCGGCGCCAGACTCAACCTGCACGTCCATCGGTGCAGGCGGATCGCCAGACGCAAGCGTGATCTGTACAGAGGGGAAATGCGCTGATGAGGGAGCGGCAAGGCTCAAACCGGCGGCGAAGAGAATGGAAACCAACAATGCACATACCGACGCGATCAGGGCTGGATTGCGCTGCATGGATGGGATCGCTCCTTCCTGGGAATGCCTGTCCTGTTGCGCCTGTCACGCATGGAACCGACGCGCCACACGAGCGTGGGAGCAACGTACAGTTGATCTGGTCGTTTTAGCGATTTTTTGACTTTTAGATCAGCATAGCATGCCGTGATGCAACAGGGTGGCGCCAGAATGCAGTACTTTAGTGTGAATGGTTACTATGCGGGATACACCTTCACCAATGCCGGGTTTGAACTGAGGGTGCATGCAACGCTCATTGCGCTCATCTGTACAAACATGAACGAGCAATCAAGGTATGTTATGCACGATACAGCAGCCTGGCTTAATCCCGTCCCGAGAGATAGTTCACGCCAGCATTAACACCCCGGTCTCGAAGAACCACTTCGAGCGCACCGCCGATGTGCTCTGGGATAGTCGTTCTTGATGCACAGCTTGAGAGTGACCGCATAACACCCAATAAATATCAGGTTTCCGGCGGAGTAAACGGCGCTGGCGCAAGATAGTCAAAGCGCAGATTGCTGGCTCCCTCACCGCGCCCGGTGGCTTTGCGCGCGCCAAACCAGATGACGCAGCGGCCATTGTGCCAGCGCGTGCGCTGAAAGGTCTGTCGCAGATCGACTCCGGCACGGGTAATGGCTTCTTCATGGACGAAGTATGGCTGTCCATTCGCCAGACCTTCGCGTAGCAATGCAGTTCGCGGGCGAATCTTTTCAGGGCGGTTCGGGTCGCGCGCAATGACGCGCGGCAACGCGGCGCGCTGTAACTGTATCTCGCGATTGCTGCCCGGTATATGAACCGGAATGAAAGGAATCCAGTTTTCGGGTACATTGTTCGACATCACCTGATAACGTACTGGCGCAGCGGCAACTGGCGGCGGCGCGGGAGCCAGATTCACCAGGCGTTCGTAGAAACGCCTGAGATCGACGCCAGCTTCATAGCCCGGCAGGCTTTCGCCGGTGACCATAGTGATCCGCGTTTCAATGCCCCAGACCATATTGGCCATTTCATCGCGAATAAAGGCGACTTCTTCGAGCGGGCGGCTTTCCTGAATCTTGGGCACAGTCGGCAACAGAATGGCGCGCATATCGGCCTGAACGTTATCGTCACCATAGACGGTGTGAGTATACATGTTCCAGCGCTGCCAGTCTTCGTCCTGTCCGCGTCCGGCTGCTTCGATCCAGATCCGTTCGCCAAACACATTGGTGACCGCCAGGCCCTGGATGCGCGTGCTGACGCCGATTGGCAGGGTCAATGGGAAGAGGAACCAGTCGTTGGCATACAGCAGGCCGAATTCGAGCAGCATCAGTTGCGCCAGGTCCTTGGCGCCAGCATTGATAGCGCCGAAACTGGTGCGCGAATCTTCAAACGTCCACCAGCGGGTGTTGGGCATGCCTTCGAACCGTAACTCTGTGGGAATGAACGACCAGGTCGGCGCAGGCAGCGCGCCGGGCGGCGTCGCCGGAACATCGGGCTCAAGGCGCGCGCGGGTTGGATCGATGTCGAGGTTGTACCAGTCCAGTCGCCCCTGGTAATACTCTTCGGCTTTGAGGACGCCCGCACCGGTTGGATCGGGCGAGGAAACGCTAAACTGGTATTCGAGATGATCGGGCTGCCAGGCGTCGGGTTGCGCCGCACCAGGTTGGATCAGCAACCGTTCAAACCACGCAATAAATCTGGTCTCAAGCTCCTCAACCGCCACATGGTCGGCAGTGGGAATGCTGGTTCCCTGATAGGCATGATGGTTTGGGTCGCTCTTCAGAAATCGGTAGAGCTTGTAGCCGTCCATCGCGTGGCGCGCCACTGCTGCGACGGTCTGCCAGGTTGCGGCATGCGAGCAGACCTCGGCATCAGCCTTTTGCGCCGGGTCGGGCGCGTCGATGGGATACAACGCATAGAATTCTTCGCGGAAATCGCCGATTGACGCCAGCAACTTGAGCCACTGCCGCCCCATCAGCAAGCGAATGTCGAGCGAAATTGGCTGATTGCCGCGCTCGAACGGGATAGGTCGCTGCTCGACCTGTGCTTCGAGCGGCAGGCTGTAGTCAAAGGGCTGCGGCGCGTGCGCACCGGCCTGGTAGGCGTCGAAACGCGACATCTGCAGGTGGATTTTGGCGAAGACCGGTGAACCGGCGTCATCGCCCTGGAATTCGCCAACCTGCCACTGGCGGGTGAGCATCCAGAGCGCGTCGCGTATTTCGGCTCTGAGCGAGCGCTGGAAATCGTGCGTGCGCGGGCGACCCTCGAGGCGGTTCCAGAGGGTGATGGTCGGTAACTGGCGTCGCACCAGAGCCTGCTCAATGTTGCTGATGATTCTTTCAGGCATTGTCACCCTCGCTTGCAACAGCCGAGTACACATTATTGACCAGTGCATAGTTCAGGGCGATGGTGATGGGATGCATGGTCACTGCTGAGATGGTCGCGGGCAGGTAACGACCGTAGTCAGTGCTGGCAATATGGTCAGGCTCGATTGCCCGTCGCCTGGCGAGTTCCAGGGTTTCATGCAGAGTATCGACCAGATCGGCCCATTGCCATTTGCCGTCGATCACCGGCGGTACAGCAAGGAGCATGACCTGCGGCGGTTCAGCATTCGGACGGTCATAATGGAAGCTTACGCCGGTCGTTTCTTCGGTGGTTGGGATGATTTCAGTCCATTCATCAAGGAGGAGACCGCACTGCGTCGCGTTTTTGTCGAATGGCTCGGTGAAGTGCGCGGTATACAGCAGCTTGTCGGTTTCGAGCAGATAGTCTTCCGGGTAGGGCAATGCCAGCCAACTGTCATCGTCCAGATATGGCAGTTGTAGCGGATGCAGATCCAGCGCTGCCTGGGCAAGTGCGTCGGCTAGCATGGTTGCCGCTTCCCAGTGGTGCGGCATATCGCGCACCCGGGCGATGCCGTAGAGCCATTCGTCGACCGGGAAGTCATTGCCAAGCGTCACGGTCTGGTGTCGGAGCAGCGCGTCGCGGCTGGCGTAGGCTTTCTGAAGTTCATCAGCCTGATTGGCGTCGAGGGTGAACTCTGGTATGACCATGAAATCAGGCGAAAGGAGCGTATGTGCGGCGTGGGTGAAGGCGTTGGCGCGCGCATTCTCGCTGGTCGCGGCTGCATAGGCTGCCAGATCGTCGGTCGCTGTCCGGATGCGGTTGTCGATGTCGGCGATCAGGTTCTGTATATGGCTGTTGGTATCCTGGGTGAAGCGGATGATCTCGTCTTTGTCGTTGTCCAGCTCGAGCCTGACGAAGTCAAAGGTCTCCATGCCCGCAGCGGCAGTTTCGACACTGGCAAGCAGACCTGAGAGGGTTGGCGGCGGCGCGTTCAGAATGCCAGTAAATTCGGCGCGTTTGTTGGCGAACGCCAGACGTTGCGCTGGTAGCAGCGCCAGGTAGTCGGCGGGCGTAGCGCCTGGCGCAAGCCGGGTTGGAGTGATGACCACCTGTTTTTCAATTTCTTGCAACCTCGCGAAACGCGCCTCGTCGCTGGTTTGCGGGTCGAGTGCGCCATAATCGAGCAGCATTGCGTCGAAGGCGTCAAGTTTTGCCTGCCAGCGCACTGCCAGGTCGCGCACTTTGGTCATCAGCGCGGTGTAGCGCGTCTGACGCCATTCAAGTATGGCGCCAGACCCGGTCTGGGGCAAGCCATACAGGTTTAGTTCCGCCAGCGCGTCAATAACGACATTCAGGTGAACGTCGATACCTGCGACCAGCCCGTCACGCTGAGCGACCGCATCGGACAGCAAGGTCGTCAGCGCCGTCGCCAGATCGCGGAGGCGGGCGGGCGCACCAGCAGGATCGTTGAGATTGGAAATCAGATGATTCAGACGATCAGTATGGTAGACCGCTGCGGCGGCTTGGGTCGTGCCGGTCTCGGTCGGGATTGAGAGGTCGGTGGATCGCAGCGGGCGGGTTTCCAGCACGAGTGGGCGTACCTGATTGACAAGCGCACCCACTTCGAAGAATGAGCGGAGCGGCGCGATCGATTGTGTGTAGCGAATAGCGACCGTTGCATCGAGCGCCAGACCACTGCTGACATGGCGGCGAATCGCGTCGTCGAGCGCTGTCATAGCCTGTTCATCGGTCGGCACGATCATAAATAGCAGATCGATTGGCTGCAAGCCCAGCTGTGCCTGAGTAACGATCCGGGTACTCTGGACGCCATCGTTCGTCGTTATTACCACCGCCGTTCCTACCTGATCAGGCGGCGGAAAGATCCGGCTCAACCAGTCGTTGAGGGCAGGTTCAGCACTGGCGCGTGGTGTCATTGCCATGCCCATGATCGGTGAACTGGTTGGCGTCAACCCTGGCTTGAGATGCAACCCGAGCCGTAAGGTCAGCCCCAGGCCGCTGCGCGGCGTTGTGACCACGTCGGGGATGAGTGGCAGGTTATCGCCCGATAGTGACTCCAGCGTCGCTGCGGCGCGGTCGTAGTTGCCCTGGACGACCTGGTGGATCCCTTCAGCAAGGCCAATGTCGGCGACGGCGTCGTTGGTATCGAGCAGACGCATCAGCTCGGCGGCGAGAACGTCGCCAGCAGGCGTACCCGGCGCCGGCAGACCGGCAATGCCATATGGATAGGCGCGAGGTGTAGCATTCTCGATATGATTGACCAGCGCCTCGCCATCGACGACATTCCGCGCTTCGATCGCCGCGATCGACCCATGATCGGTGGTTTTGGTCTCTTTCAGCCGGTTTGCCACCAGCGGGAAGCGATCGCGCAGTACATAGATATACTGGTCGACTTCCGCCAGTGTATGGCGGTCGTGCAGACCGCGTTCGAGTTGATATCCCAGCAGCGCGCCAAGGCTCTGACCGTTGCGCAGGCCTTCGATAATCGCCATGGCGCGGCGCACCCGGTCTGAGGAGAGATTGACCGCGAAGACTTCGGCGTTATCGGAAGCGGCGGTGCTGATATAGGCATTCCGCAGCACGGCAGCGGTGACGGCATGATTGAGCGACGGCGCATGAATATAACCGGCGTTGGCAGAGTCGCGCATTAACGGCGGGTCGCCATCGCGCTGAAAAACGGCGCGCAGTTCGTCGTTGGTCAGGTGAACCGGACGCAACCGGGCAGGATTGGGACGCAGGTTCTCCACCCAACCGTAAGCGCCGAGATACAGTCCGGTGCGCGAAGAGCCTTCTACACCAATAGAACGCATCACGCTCAACTGGTAGAGCGCCAACCCCTGCAACCATGCATCCAGGCGGTAGGAGCAGGTGTCGAGATGCTCGACAAAGACGCGTTCCAACACGGCGGTAGGGCGGTTCTTGAGGCGCTCAAGCGCGGCGATCTGTTCGCGCAGACGAGCAGCATCGTTCAGTGTCGCCAGGCGTGAGGTGATGTAATCAGCGACTCTGACATTCGGCCGTCCCTCGGCGATCGCCGGTTGCGTGTCGTACAGCAGTTTGAAGCGACTTTCGCTGGATTGGACCTGTTGCTTGATATGGATGAACGGCGCTTCGCGTCGCGCCGCCAGCACGGCGTCGCTATCCAGCAGATCGGCGCGTTGATACAGGCGAATGCTCGTATCGTAGTAGCCAAGCATCAGCGCATGGCGCAGCATCAGATACAACAATGCAGTTGGCCGGTCGGCATCAGGCAGACCTGTCTGGAGGCGCAGGGTTTCCAGCGATGTGTTTGCGGCGTCAATCAGCCACTCGATATAGTTGCGGCCGTCGGCGGTATAGTCGCGGATGGGTTTATCTTCGGAGAGTGGTTGATCGTCGACCAGTTTTGTCTCATCGATTGGAAACGGCCTGGCGAAGAAGAATTTATCCAGCAGATCGGGTCGTTCGCGTTCGCCGGGATCATAGCCATGGTCGCGCAGTACGTCCAGTCCCTGTTCGAGTAGAGCGAGCGCAACAATCAACTGCTCGAAAAAGCCGCTGAGATTCATGGTGTTGAGCGTCTGCGCCAGGCTTTCAGCATAGCGCTGGTCAAACTCAACTGAGTTGGGATGCAACCCCAGGATTTCCAACAAGATCTGATGTGGATCGCCGGTGGCGCCAACATGCGCCACACGGTCGCGTAATGTTCCCCATACGCGATAGGCGCGCATCAGCACGTCATAGAGCCTGTTCAGATAGGGCGAACCAGCGGAAATCCGCCTGGCGATGCCAATGTTTGCGGCGAGATAGCCGTCTACCGGTTGGTCAAACGCCATACGACGGTAGGCGGTGGTCGGCAGGATGCCGTATGGCTGCCGACCAATGCGCAGCGCTGGCAGCATACCACGCCCGCTGACCAGGTGGGTGTAGAACGATCGGACGAACTCAATCGCGGCGTCGCTGAACACTGGCGAGAGCATGGCGCCCAGGGTATAGCCCAGCGTTGCCGGAAAGAGGGCGATATTCATCGCCTGGGCGTCGCGAATGTCGCTATTGGTCGCACCGGAAACCGTATTGATGATCGAACTGTCCAGACCGAGCAGTTGCGTCAGCCAGATCCCGTCATACCGTTCGAACCAGTCGGCAGCCGGGTCAAGCGCACTATTCCCGCCATTGAGGATCTCATAGCTGGCATCCGCATCATCCATACTCGAATAGCCGGAGGTCGCATCATCAGTATTGTTGGTCGGCGTTCCTTGTGGCAACAGGCTCAGTCCGGCGCGGCTGTAATGATGGTTGGTGAGCAATTGTTCGAAGAGTTGCCTGCCTGCGGTCTGATCGGCAGCGAGACGGACGCCAAGCGCCATCAGCCTGTCGAAGCCAAGGTTGTACTGTTGCGGGCTGAGATTGACACGAAACGCCATGCCTCTGGTCAACGCTTCTTCAAAATCGACCATCCAGCGCATCTCGGCGCTAACCTGAATATCAGCGCCATCCTGGCGGATCTGGTTGCCTTCATCCGCCAGCGGGTCCGGGCCGGTCGTGAGACTGGCGGGGATCGCGGCGCCGATTTGTTCGAGGGTCAGGATATCGCCGTTATAGCCGAGCAGCACCAGGCGTTCAGGCAAGACATCAACATGTGGCGCCTTCGACCAGGCGCGGCGTTGGGCGTTGGTTTCGTCGGGGGAGGGAAAGGTGACAAATGCGACGACGACGGTGGTTGTGGCGCGGGTATGCCCGGCGGGCGGGTCGTCGCTCAGGTTGAATGGTCGGTAGTCTTTCAGGATCATCGTCGCTGTATCATCACCGATCGCCGTGACCAGCGCCTGATACGCGGCGTCGATTGCGGCTGCGTCGCTGGCGGCGCGCCAGACAGCGCTCCAGTAGGCGCGGGCATGTCCTTGGGTGGCGACGTCGAGCGGGCTGGTAGTGGGGATGACCAGCACGCGGGCAGTTGCGTCGGGTGCAGGTTGGTCGGCTTCGTTCGTGGGCCGGTAGGTGCGTTCGATCCAGATGGCGCGCCCGACGCCATGACTGGCAACCAGGTTGCGCCATGCCGCACGACGGAGATTCTCGTCGCCAGCAGCGCGCCAGAGTTGAGACCAGTAGGTCTGGGCGTTTTTGAGCTCGGTTTCGCTTAGCGACGCTTCGAAGGCGTCGATGGCGCAATCGTCGGGGTAGACGCGCACCCATAACTGGTGCTGCATTCCATCGGGTGTGGCAATCTGTTTGAAGCGGGTTTCGAGGCGGAGCGGCAGGAGCAGGATTGGATAGAGATCATTGAGCTGTTCAATCGACTTCCGTGGGTCAGCGAGGGGCAGGAAGGCGTCGAGCTGGCCAGCCAGGTTTTCCTGGAGCGCGCCGAGTCGCTCGCGCAGCGCTGCGATCTCGCGGACGGTTGCGTCGTGCTGCGCTGCCAGTTGTTTTTCCTGGGCGCGATGGCTGGGGTTTGCCGGGTCAAAGAAACGCTTCAGTCGCGCCTGACGGGCTTCGATGCGCTTGAGTTTCTCACGGGCGAGGAAGAGGGCTTCGTCGCCGGCTTTCAGCGCGGTTTGCGCCTGCTGTAGCTGCTGCTGGAGCGATTGGAAGCTGGTGTCGGACATTCGTTTGGTCCTCTACTGGCAGGAGTTATGCCATCAATGGCAGGCGCCTCGGCGCGTTCGTCGTAGTGCAACGTCACGATCTTGGTATCATCTCCGATGCATGCACGGCGACCATGACGGGCGCCTGATACAGGATATAGGCCACTTCGGCGGCATGAGCGTCTCTGTGCCAGCGTACGCTCTGGTCATCGGCAGCCTGGTCGATCTTCTCGTTCTCGGTGGATGGCAGCGTCTCCAGGGTGATCGTCGGCGTGGCGCTGGTGATCTGGATATAGTCGCCAGCCTGCACGTTTGGCACGAGATTGCCCCAGGCCAGATCATTCCAGACGTAGATATGGTCAGCGGTTCCGATATCCAATCCAAAACGCGGTTCACCAGGGCGCTCCTTAATCACGAAGAACCATCCTGGATCGTCGGTCTCGTTTTCGCCAGTGCCGCCGATCGCCGCTTCGACGGTCAGGTCGAAGCCGAAGAAGTAGATATCAGGATCAACTTTGGCTTCGTAGAGCGGCGTCTTGACCTTGTCGCGCGGCGGGTTTTCCGCCAGCGCCACGCCAGCGTCGTCCAGCTGGCGTTCGACAGCGTTGTCGATCGTGCCATCCGCTTTTCGCTGCCATTTTGCGCGGTGGGCGTAGATGACCGCCGTTGGGTATTTCTTGAGCAGTTCGCCGCGGATCACCAGCACGATTTCCTCTTCGTTCGCACCGCCGGTTTCGCGATTGTCGTGGTCGCCCAGTTTTGAGAACTTCGACCAGCGGTGCAGTGGTGGAATATCACGCAGTTTTTCACGTAAGACTTCGGGATCTTCGGCGCTGCCGTGCAGATAGCCGGTGACATCCCAGAACTGGCGGAAATAGCTGCCGCGCTGGTCGGTGACATATTCGCGCCAGAGGAGTTCGCGGGCGAATTCATGGTTCAACCCGACCATGTAGGCTTCGATAAAGGCCTGGTTGGTCTCAAGCAGCGAAATGCTGTTCTGCTGGATGAAGTTGAGATTGGGCAGGAAATTGTCTTTAGATTTCTTGACCAGTGGTTCATACATCGGCTGGTCGATGACGGGGTATGCCATAGCCTCGACAAATCGCTCGCCAATTTGCTCGCGAACACGTGGTGGGATGAAGATCCCACTGTAGACATGGCGCGGTATCGTGACCGCCGGATTGATGGATGTCACCAGGGTCGTCGTGATCTGCTCGAGGTTCAGCGCCTTGCGCGGCGGGCGTAATGGAGCAGCAACCGTCTTGCTGGCATTGATCAAGGCATAAGCGTCCTTGAGCGCGGTCTTGTAGGCCGCAGCTTCAGCGCTGTCGCTTGCGCCAAAGGTCGGGCGGAAGCTGTCACCGCGTTCGATAATCCGGAAATCAGGACTTTTCGGCAGGCGATCCACCACTTCCGGTTTCTGGTTGTCTTCGCGCAGACTTTCCGAGGGGCGGAGCAGGCGCTGCCATTCGCCAAGTTTGTAGTAGAACCAGGCCAGCGCCACGAACGCCGGTATGATGATGATTGCCAGAATAGGGAGGAATAGCAGCAGCACGACCAGCGCGACCAGTATGATGAGAACGATCGCGCGCAGATTGGGGAAACGGTGCAGGAGTACGACAACCCAGGGCGGCACGGCGCCCGCCGGCGGTTGAATGGCGTCGGCCAGTTCATCGAGCGTTGGCGCGCCGTCGAGCGGCGGTTTAGGCGGGTTGGCAGTTACTTCGCCGCGGTTGACCCGATCAATCAAATTGCTGGCATTCGCGCCAACTGTGAAAGGCAGCGACGTCATCAAGCGACCGCGTGGCGCCATCATCCGGCGCGCCTCGCTGGTCATCAGCGCGCGCGGCACGATGCTCTGTTTGACCTGCTGAAAGACGGTCAATCCCTGGGTGATGACGCGGCGCTGCACCGGCATAGTCATCACCAGGGCACGCCGGCGGGTCTGTGGATGTGCCTGCAACGCCAGCAGGCTACGCTCATACCAGCGCATACTGGCGTAACGCGCGAACTGCGCCAGCCGAATCCGACGGTTGGCCGCCAGTACGTCACCGATCTGCTCCCAGGCGGCGCGCATGTAGATTTCCTGGTTCTGCTGCACGACTTCGGCGCCGAAATTGGCGGCGACCCGATGGCGCGGGTCGAGGTTGAGTTGATGCACCCAGTTCTGGTTCTGCGGCGCAGGCGAGCCGTCGCGTTGGGTCAGCACCCGCTCGACCATCGCATGCCAGCGGCCATAGATTGGCGGCGTGATCAGCGGGTCGGGGTCGTTGATCATCGTACCGGGGTTGTCAGGATCGGGGATAGTGGTGTCGTAGCTGGTATCGTTGTGCGCATCGCTCACCTGCTTCTGGCTGTAATCGTCGGCGAGATTGAGGAATGCAGCCAGATCCGACTGAAATGGATGCGGGTAGGGGTTCTGATCCCACTGCTCGTATCTGTTGAATGCGGCAAGTTCATCCGGTGACAGTGCGGCAAGCGGCACGCGCAGCGCACCTCCCAGGCGCAACACTCCGCCAAGTTCATCGTCGCTGATGCCCCTCAGGTTCATGCCCGGCGCCTGTACGTCGATATCACGCCGTCCAACCCGGCTGTCGACTGGTTGCGGCTCCAGCAGACGCACCAGATATTCAAAATCGCCAACCGTACCGGTCTGGAATGTCCAGCGATAGTAATAAGGGAAGTGATCGGGTTGCGGCCTGGAGGAGTTGGGTTCCCATGCGCCATGATTGACAGCCGGGGTTCCCGCCGGGTCGAGGCCCAGGCCCGCCAGGCGCCCGCTTTCAAACACTGGAATCAGAAACGCATGGTAGGTGGAACTGACATCCAGTTTACGCGGGCAGAGAATCCGCGAATAAGCGATATCAGGGTTAGATTGCAGGGCGGACTCGAATTTCGGCAACACCGCGTTCATATCGTTGGAGGTTATCTCAGTGGGCGCGGCAGAGAGGTCGCGGTTGATATGAACATGCGCCCAGGCCCAGAGCTGGTCGATTGGCGGGAAGATCGCGTTGGCGGCTGATACGACGATGTATGGCAGCGGATTGTCGGCGGTGCGGACGCCGTCCTCGAATTCGCTTTCCTTCAACACCACCAGCCTAATCCAGGGGCGCAGACGATGATTGGCGGGGGTTTCCGGCGTATAGCGCCAGGGAAAATCCTCGTCGTAGAAGTCGATATACGGCAGGTAGTTGGGTTCAAAATTGGTTACCAGCGGGCGCGGTTCAGTTTTGATGATCGCGCGGCGCTCGATGCCAATAATATCGCCAGGTCCGTAGAGTTCGACATCGCGCGTGATCGTCTCGCTGAGCGGCGTGCCTTCCAACGCCTGACCAATCGCGCGCAACCGAATATGGAATGTCGCGCGGCTGCGGCCGGCGATCGACGTGCTGGCGGGATCGATCCGGTTGGCGAGGCCATGACGCAACCAGGGCAGAAATGAATAGACACCAATTTGATCGCTCATACGCTATTCATTGACCTCATAGTGCGGAACGACATGGATCAATTGCGCCAGGCGCGGGTTGGCGGCGACCTGCTGATTGAGATATTCTCGAGCGAGCGCCTCGCTACGGAAGTTCATACCAGCGCCTGTCACCCGTTTGTTGTCGGCGACATTGACCACCGCATACCCCGGTTGGCCGGCTTTGATCTGGGTGTCGAAGGGTTGGAGCTGCTGTTTCTGATGGAATGAGACCTCAACTCTGGCGACCGCCGCCCCGCGGCTGAAATGGACGAATAACGCGCCCCAAAAGACGAAGAAGCGGCGGGCGAAGCGTTTGAAATTATTGTCGATCGTCGTCAGTTCATACCGCACCCGGCGTTTGACCAGACGGCTGGAGCGTGACTGGCGGCCCTCGACCGAGAGCCGCAGACCGCCAGCGAGCGGCTGGAATGCCGGCAATGACAGTTTCCTGGTATCGTCGGCATCCTGGTACTGCGCCAGCGCGAAGAGTTCATCCTGATCGTCAACTTTGCGGAGATCGGCGCTATCGACTTCGAGCGAGAAGCGGTTGGCGTCGGTTGTCTTCTGGTTGCCGATCTTCTGAATTGTGACATCCAGCGGCAGTTTGCGCTGGCTGATCCTCAACTCGCCCAGCGGGTGCAGCACCAGGCCATCGCGGGCGCTGTCGAGCGCGCGTAATGACACCAGCAGATTATTGGCGGCGGGAATATCGGCCTGCCAGTTGCTGCTGTCTTCCAGTTCGGCGCGCAGCAGCGGCATCGCAGCGACGCCCGGCAGCACCGTGTCGGCCTCTTCGCCCCAGGTTTCGCTCACGCTGACATCGATCGAGAAGAACAGGATCGACACCGACGCCGTGCCTGCGATCCGCCAGGGTGTCGGGCCTTCCAGCGAGCCTTTCAGCCGCACCGAGAACAGACCGACGCCAAAGACTTTGAGCGAGATCGACGCCGAAATCTGGACGATAAAATAGAAGGGCGAAAACTGGAACAGGGCGTCCAGTCCCAGATGCCCCTCGAGTTTGACGCTATCGAAGCCGAAGAAGAGTTCGGCGTGCGCACCGAACTGTACGGTATTCGATGTAACTGCAAAATATGCCATGACCCGGATGCGCGCCAGCGGATAGTTGAGGATATTAATCGACAGGCGATCAGGCGTGGGGAAGGGCAGCGGCGGTGGCTGGAACTGCGGATGGAATCCGCCGACCGAGATAACGAAGTTGCTGGCGCCGCCCCAGGCAATCAGCACACCCATACCACCTTCGATCGTCATCACCAGCACGCGCGAATCATACAGGGTCGCGAAGAACCAGGCGCGTTCTCTATCGGGCTCGTACGCACCGATAAAGCCCACTTTCAATTGCAGCAACGCTGCGTTTTCATCCGGCAGAATCACCTTCAGCACACCAAGAATCGCGAAGGTTCCCGGCGGGATCTGGATCACAACCCCCAGTGCGAGGCTGACCAGCGTGGGCGTGCCCCAGCCAATCTTGAGCATGCCGCCGACCAGAAAGGTATCGTTCTGCGGTGGGAAGAAGACGCGCAGGTCACTGATGATGCGCGCGGCGTTGGCAACGATATTTCTTGGGAACAGAATACTCTCGGCTGCGCCCGACTTGATGCCAGCCGCCATGGCTTCCAGCCGCATAGTGCGGTTCAGCCCGAAAATGCCGCCAATGCCGATCCAGGTAAAGCCCAGCCCCAACTGGATAGGGGCGCCGAACTCAACCGCCAGAATAGCCACCAGCGCGAAGCCGTCGCTGCCATCGGGCATTTTGGTGGTGATCACGCCCAGCGCGGTCAGGGTAATGATGCCTGCGATATCCAGTTCCAGTCCGCCAGCATATTCACCACGGTCGTAGTCGAAATTCAGGAAGCCGCCACCGCGCACCGGCCCGGCATTAACCGCCAGGCCGACGCCGTTGGGCGGCTTGAAGCCCAGCGTGAATTCGCCGTCGTCGAAAATAACCAGCCCTGACAGGCCGATCCGATCAACCGACGCCTGCAGCACGCCAAGGTCAAGACCAAAACTGAGCGAACCTTCCAGCTTGAAGCCAGGGTCTCTGCCAGCCTTTTCGCCCAGCGCCAGGCCGACGGTCAGGGTATTGAACTGAAGCGGGCCAAGCGTTTCGTGCAGCGGAATACTGACCATCAGCCCGGCGCCGCCGCCGATGAAGAAGCCCTTTTTCTTTGAATAGCCGATATTGAAATCGAATTTAGTTTCCAGTTTACCGTCGCTGGTAATTGCGTTGAGGATGGTTCTCAGAAATCCATCAGCCGAGTCGGTCTTCAAAACAAACGCGCTGTCTTTGATTTCGCCTTTGATACTCTGATCGGTAACGCCGACTTTGCCTTCGATCTTGCTGCTGCCGATCCGGAGATGGACGCCATTGGCGTCGCCCCAGATGATCTCTCTGGCGGGCTTTGACTTATAGATCAGGCTCACTGTGACCGAGGCGTCGGTTGATGAGGGGAAGCTATGCGAACCATCGCCGATATACACCAGGAAATCAGGACCGTCGGTCGCGAACTGGAAACTGAGATTGTCGGTGATTGGCGCCTCAAGTGCGCCTTCGCCCTTGATGCGCATCAGCAGACCCGGACCGCCATGATCGCGCGGCAGCAGCGCCATACTCAGCAGCAGCGCGCCCTTGACGATATTGTTCGACGAATCCCTGGTTTTGCCGCTCAGGCGGATCGTCAGGGTGCGATTATTGACCGCATCGCCGATCGGACTTGTCGAACCAGGCCCGGCATCATAGCCATAGACAAAATCGGCTTTCATCAGCGACGCCACGATAACGCCAGACACAAACAGAAACACATCGGATACCTGTTTGGCATGAGCTTCAGTCTGAAGATCGAGCGCGTCGCCAAACACCTCATCGAAATAGTCGCCAATTCTGAAGAACAACCTGACGATGCTGCCGAAATGGATCGCCTGATCTTCGAGCAGTTGCAGCGCTCTGGCGGTGATATACACTCCCGGCAGGCGCACGCGCAGATATGAGATCGTGGCCGCCTGCAAGAAGAAACTGACCGCCTCTTCGACGATAAACCCGGCCGGGGCGTTTGAGTCAGCTGCCGCCGCTGACTGAACAAAGTCAATCAGCGCCTGAACGATCTGCGTCAGGTCGGAGAGCGCGCTGATAAACGCCTGCAGATCGACGTCATCGGCGGCCCGTTCGCGATAGGCGTCGATGCTGGCGAGCGAGGAGGGCGGGATCGTCAGCGACTGCGACGACTGCGCGGGATCGAGGCCGAGCGCCAGCAAAATCTCGCGGCGAATGGCGCTATCGCCCACGCTGCGCGCGATCGGATCCAGGATCTGGCGCAGTTCGCTGACCAGACGCTGCAAATCATTGCGGGTGTCGCTGCTCACAGGCGTATCCTCACACTACCGCTGGGTTTCAGCGTATCGTCGGCGGCAGGTCGGTCGTTGGCGCCAGGCTGAGTTCGTGCACAGTATATGCCTGGGGATCGGCGGGTTTCGCGCCATCTGGATGCATGTACATCAAGGTATGGGTGACTTTCAGCGTCACGCCGGTTCCCGAAAATGAGACCAGTCCAAGATTCGACGCGAACACCACCGAACGCGCGATTTTGGCTTTCAATCGCTTTTCAGCGCGCTCCAGCACTTTGATATAACCATCGTCGGGGGTAGCGGGAACAATGTCGGGGTTAATCGGCCCGACTCGCCCGTCGGCCGGACGGGCGTTGGGACTGCTGTCATCGGGGCGCAGATCCTTGACCAGGCTCACCCGCCATGCCCAGTCGGGCGCGACTGCAATACTGCTCCCTGGTTCCCAATTGTCAGCGGGCAGCACCACCGGGGTGCGGCGGAGCATCGCGCGGATGTTGCGGGGTATTGCACCGCTGGGGACGTGTACCCGCCCAATGAGATCGGTTGGGTTGCTCCAACCCAGTCGTGACAGCGGATAGTATGCGTTGTGCAGGATCTCCTGGGCTGCAACCGTTTCGAGTGCACGCTTGGCACGGATGCCCCATTCGTTCTTGAGCGCGCTGGATGTGAGTTGCACGATGCGGCCCGGTTGAGGTTGAGCATTCTTCCAGTAATCCATTTCCGCGCTAAAGCTATAATGTACGTCGCCGGAGAGAATGACGACCCTGCCCATCTGGTTGAAGCGCGCCAGCAATGCCTCGAAGCGTTCGGTATGCAGCGACCAGGCTTCCATATCAAATTCGAGATAACCGGTAATTTCGGGCTCGCGCCTCATTACAACTGACGAGATAAAATCGAAATAGCCGCGTGCGCCGATGGGTTGCGCCAGTTCCTCGATTACCGCCAATCCCAGCACTGGTGCAGCGGAAACCACAATCAGAATCTCGGCGCCAGGCGAAGGGGCGAACGAATCTGGCAACTGTTCGTCGAGGGCGACATCGGAAACCAGACCGGGCGGCGTATATCGACCGCTGAACGTTCGCCGGGTGCGTGTATCCAGCACTACTGTCGTCGTTGGCCCGCTGGGGACATGGAAATGCCACTTGACCAGCGGATCGGCGCCGCCAAAACCATAGAGCGCATCAAGCGCGTTGGCGGCCGATTGCGCGGGGCCGCCGGTTGCGGGGAATAACGCCTGCGCGTGGGTCAGCAGCGCGGCATGATCGCCGGTCGTGTAACGTTTCGGATCGTTGCCCCATGCCTGAAACAATGCGAAAGTCGTCAGAGCATTTCGCATAATCGTGACGCCTAAGGGACTGGTCAGCACCCGGTCGCGCCAGTCCTGGGTCAGATACCAGTCGTCGGTGACTTCGTGGTCGTCGAAGATCATGTAGGTGGCGATGTTCGCCAGCGCCCGCTGCACATTGGGCAAGGTTTTCTTGAAGGCTTTGACATCCTCAAGCTGATCGGCGAACAGATCGCGCTGTTTGTACCATTGCTTGATCTGCTCTTTGCGCTTGTCGGCGGGATAGAGCGACTGAAGATGGGCTGGCAGGCCGTTTACCGTCGTGTCGGCGTCGGGGCAGTCGGCGCTTGAGCCGGAACAGTCGGGGAAAACATCATCAACGTCAATAAACGAATCCCAGAGGACATTCGACCAGGAGAACAGATAGAGCGCGCAGTATTCACCGAATGAGAGCGCATGACAGGCAGCCTCGTGGCTGGAAAACTGTGCCTGCTGCTTAATCAGTTCCTGGCGCCACGACGTAGGGAAATTCGTGCTATCGGCGACAACCCTGATATCGCCAGTGGAGGTTCTCAGCGGCAGTTCTTCCGAAACCCCAAGCAATGCGTTGCCGGCAACGGTCAATTGCGGCAGCAGCATAATAGCAATATCATCGGCATAGATCTGGTCGCCGGTCAGGAACAACTGTTGCGGTCGGGTGTTGGCGTCGGTCTGGGTACGCTCAATGATCTTATCCAGCGGCGCCAGTCCATCGACGCCAAAGCCATGTGCTTTACGGCAGGAGCCATGAACGATTTTCAGATTGTCGAGCGACATAGCAGGCAGCGTAAAGCCGGGCAATTGCCCGGCGAGGTAACCGAGCGCCAGTCTGGTTGGTTCCATCGCTGGCCCGGCGTCTTCCAGCAGACGCAGCGTATTCAGATCCTACCTTGATTGCTAGTTGACGACCACCGACACCTCTGGCACGATCGCGGTTGCCCAACCAACATCATCGCCAGGAGGAGCCGATGGACGCCACGTGGATTATAACCGCTTTTGTCGTGATTGA
>Ga0308419_1001210_pt1 | contig 17303 bp, 8 predicted proteins | sample HotsprSampleMS50_FD_203674 | JGI IMG/M metagenome (GOLD analysis project Ga0308419, IMG submission 203674) | Hot spring phototrophic mat microbial communities from Mushroom Spring, Yellowstone National Park, Wyoming, United States - 20090730_MS50 ... | reverse complement strand
CTAAGCATAAAGTTCAATTCTATTTGTAATGAGCAATTTTTTAATTTTAAACTTGACATAAATAATAAAGCTGGATTACATAAATTAAAAATTATAATTGATTCCGAAAATTACTTAAATGATAGTAATCAAACTAATAATATTTATTTTTATGATTTCGAAGTATTTTCAGCGGGTTTATCGAAATTAGAACCACAAGAAAATTGGAATGTAGATGCAAATAAACCAATTTTTAGAGTTTTAAATCCTATAGGTAATAATAATGACTACGATTATTTCTTTGAAATAGTTGATGAAAGCAACAATACTAAAATTTATGAAAGTAATACAATTGATAAAGGGTTACAGGAAATAAAAGTTACTAATGAATATATAGATTGGAAACCTAATTTGAATTTAATTAATAATAAACATTATATTTTCAAAGCAAAGTATATTTCCAAATTAAATGAAAAAATTAGTGAATGGCTAGTTATTCCATTTTATGCATCAAATTATGAAATAAAAAATAATTTAATAGAAAAAATTAGTATTAAAAATTACAATTTTGCTATCAAAGAAAATTTAATTGAGAAAAAAAGTAAGGATTTAGAACAATTAAGTATTAGTTATAAAGAAATTCCATTTTATTCTTTAGGTGTTCGTGGAATAAGAGATAGTAATTTTAATTGGAAAATTAATCCCTATTCTCATATTGAAGTTGGTAATAGAGTATTTGTGCAAGGTTTTCACGATAGAGGTTTCAATATTGTAGTTTTTAGTGCAAATGAAGATGGAATAAATACAAAATATAGACTGTTCGATACTTGGGGTAAAGACGAAAGTCATCCCGAAGAAAATTGGTATAAAGATTCTGTTTCAGTTGAATTAGTTAGATTTATTAGAGATTCTGTTAAAAATGATGACTATTTATTGATTGCAACTTCTAATTCCTGCTTTAGATTACCTGTTTACTTTAAAATATTTGCTAAAGAGCCTTGTGAAGGTTCTATTGATACATTATTTAGTGAATTGCGTAAATTTGGTTCATTAATTGCCGATACAACTGTATTTGATGAAAACAATCAAGGATTTGAAACTTCTTTTGCTATGATGGGATATCGTGGAGCACCTATCGGAACAATTCCCGAGGCAATTCATTTTAATGGAGATTCAGCACAAATATCAGGAAAGTTATATGTTTATAAAAATAATGGGTATTTTAGAACTAAGCCGATTGGCAAAGCAAAACAATGGAAAAATCTTAAGTTAAATACAAATTTCGATACTAATTATGTAGATTTTATTATTAAAATTTATCATATAAAAGATAATGGAAATGTTAATTTACTAAAAGAAATTAAAAATCAGAGTTTAATTGATTTAAATTTTTTAAATTTAATTTATACTCAAAGAATAATTGTGGAATCATATTTTGAAAGAAAAGATACATCTATAGTTGGTTTCTTAAAGCAAAAAGATTATGGATTATCATCTATATTTGTAGAATATATACCTGCTGATGAAGTAGCAATAGTAGAAGATATTACCAACTATAGTAAGAATGGAATATTACGAGGCGAAGAAACCGAACTTAATATAGGAATAAAGAATTTGTCTTTAAGGAATTCTATTGATTCAGTCTTTTTATTAACTTCGTTTACAAACGATAATGGTTTCCGTAGAGATTTTGTTTATAATTTTAATAATATTAATCAAGATGAAACTGTAATAAAAAAAATAAAAATCGAAACTTCTGATTTTTTAAGAAATACAAATACTGAAATAAATGTTAACTATAATAATCAATTTCCTGAAAATTACTTGTATAACAACAAAACCAAAAGATTATTAACAATAAAGCCAGATACAGTAAAGCCATATATAATTCTAAAAATAGATGATAAAATACATAAAGACTATGATTATATATCTATTCAACCTGTTTTTACTGTTGAATTATATGATAATTCTCCATTGAAAATTTTGGATTCTAATTCTATTACAGTAAGAGTAAACGGATATTTACATCCATACCAAAGAACAAAATATAGTAAATTCGAATCTTTTGTAAATGAAGGTAATCTAAAAGCTAAATTTACGTTTATTCCTGATAGCTTAGAATTTGAGGATGTTTCTATAATTGTATATTATAATGATGCAGAGGGGAATAAAGATACATTAAGGACATTTGCAAAGCTTTCGCTTTATAATGCTTATATCGAGAATAGTGAAATTTATCCAAATCCTGCTTATGATAAATTAAATATTAAATTTAATTATATAGCTCCAAATTCTAATGCTGAAGCAAAAATTGATATTTTTGATATAAATGGAAAATTTTTAAATACTTTTTATAAAAAAATATTCATAGGAGAAAATATCATAAACTTTTTTACTAATGATTTTTATAAAAATTCTTTATCTTCGAATTTATTTTTTTACAAAATATCTATAATTAGTGAATTTTACACAGAGCCAAAATTTGGTAAGTTCATTTTAATAAAATGAGGTTCATATGAATAAATATTTTCACGATATGTTTGATTATAATAAATATGCTAATAATTTATTTATTAATCAAATAATTCAATTCAATATAGAAAAGACAAAAATTAATAACTTAATTAGTCATATTTTAAATGCTCACGAAATCTGGTTAGCAAGAATCCAAAAAAGAGTAGCAAGATTCTCAGCATGGGAAGTACATTCTAACGATCTTTTATTAGAAATTAATTTACAATTACACATAGAGATGCATTATTTTTTAAATACGCTGTCATTATTAGACTTTGAAGGAATTATTAAATATTTGAATACTAAAGGCGAAACTTTTGAAAATACAATTAAAGATTGTCTTACACATTTACTAAATCATTCTACTCACCATCGTGCTCAAATTAGTTTGTTGATGAGACAATTAGAAATAGAACCACCAAAATCAGATTATATTTTTTACCTAAGAGAAAAATAAAAAGGGGCTGTTTCAAAAATTCCAATTGATGTCATTCCCGAGTAATCGGGAATCCATAATTCTTCTCCCAGACTGAATTCCTGCTTTCGGGGAATGACTAAATATTTAAATTTTCAAGTTGTGAGATAGCCCCATCTAAATATAAATTTTCTTTTATTTTTCAATAATAAATTCAGATTCGTATTTAATATTATTAGAAATAATTGAAATAAAATATTTACCTGAAATTAATTTATCCAATTTAATATATTTATCATAGTTCCCTTGCTCTAAATAACCAAAATTATCTATATTAACTATTCTACCTGTCATATCATAAATATACAATTTATAATATCCTTCATTCTCTATATTAAAGGATAATTTTATCATATTATTTGCAGGATTTGGACTAAGTAAAATTTTTGAAATAATATCATTGATATCTATATCTAATGAAACATCTGTTACAAATGTCCAAGTTTGAGACCAATTTGAAGTTTCTCCATTTTCTAAATTAACTTGTACTTTCCAGTAATAAGTAGTATTAGGTTTTAATAACAATTCATTAAGATAATACTGATTTTCAACAAGTTCATCTTCTTTAATTACTAACACATCGAAATTAGAATTTTCGGAAACATATAATTTAAATGATTTTGTATTAGCAAATCTTTCCCATTCAAATTTTAATGGTAATTTTACATTTGTTTGTCCATTTTTTGGTAAATATAACTTAGGTGCATTGCCAGCAGTAGAGAAAGTCCAAACATCAGACCATTCACCATAACCATCATTGCTAACACCACGCACTCTCCAATACATATCTTGGTTAGGTGGTAAATTACTGATAATTATATTTACTGAAGTTAAAGTATCTTGAGAGAATACCAGGTCTTCGAAATTTATATCTCTCGATATTTGCAAATGATATTTAGTAGCACCATTCAAATTAAACCATAAAAATGATATTTCTGTTGGTAATCCTTTAGATTTATCTAATGGTAAACGTAATCCAGCTTTACCTAAAGTAGTTCTAAAATTAAATGTTTCGCTCCATTCACCTATATTTTCGTTGCTAAATACTCTAACTTTCCAATAATAATCAGTATAATATTTTAATGAATTAAAAACAGTATCTGTTTTTTCTTCTAAATTATCTATAACTTTAGAATTTAATTTAAAATCTATACTTTCAGCAATTTGTAATTCGTATTTATTTTGTGAAACATGTTTTTCCCACTTTAATGTGACTGGTATTTTTAAATTTCTTTTATTATTTTCAGGAGATAAAAGTATTACAGGAGAATATGCTGTTCTAAATTTCCAAACAGTAGAATATTCACTTTCTCCATCTTTGTTTTTAGATGATACTTTCCACCAATACCATTTATCGTAAGCTAAATTACTTACTAAAATAGTTGTGTCGTTAGAAGTTAGCTCTTGTTTGTTTATTGAAAAATTCTCATCTTCTGCTAAAATAATTTTGTAACTTTCTGCTTGTATTGCTTTATTCCAAACTAAATTTACATTAATGCTAACTCCATTTTGATTATCTTTTGGTGATATTAATTTTGGAGGACCGAGTACAGTATTAAAACTCCAAGTTTCAGACCATAAACTCGAAGATTTATCATTTAAGGCTCTAACTTTCCAATAATACTTTGTCAATCCTTCTAAAATAGAAGTAGTAATTGTAGTGTCGGTTACATTATTTTTATAAAATACTGTATCTTTGAAATTGTTGCTTTTAGAAACTAATACTTCATATTTTATAGCATCAATTACGGGGTACCAATGTAATTGTGCATAGACTCTTACTCCTGTAGCATTATTAGATGGTAAATGCAAAACTGGAGTAGCCAATTTAGTATTAAATGTTCTTACTTCAGACCAATCACTAACAACTGAATTATTTTTTGCTCTTACACGCCAATAATATTTAGTGTTTGGTTCAAAAATTTGATTTAATTGGTAAGATGTATCTCCTAAAGTAACAAATTCGAATCTAAAAATAAATTCTTCATCTTTAGAAACTTGTAATTGATACAATTCTGCTTCATTTACTTTATTCCAAGAAAGAGTAGGATTATTTGGAACATCGAAAGCTTTATTAGGTAAATTTACAAGTTTAGGAGCCTTTAAACTTGGAGGATAGATTGATTTTAAAATTAAGCCAGATTCTGTAGTAAAATAAATATCGCCATCATAATCAGAGGTAATAGAAGTAATTTTATCGGCATTGTAGCTATTATTTAAAATCGAAAAAGTCTGACCTGTATCTAAAGAACGATAACTTAAATTGATATATGCAAAATTATTAGGCAATTGATAACTTCCCGAGCCGTAAATATTACTATTTCTATCAACGTGAACTAAATTATTAACAGTCATAAATAGTGGAACAGGCGAAAAAGTATTAGGATTAATTGACTTATACAATCCGTATAGTGTAGCTGCAAATATAGTACCTGATTTATCAATAGCTACATCTTCAATATTATTCATATCGTTACCTAAGTTATTTGTTTTTCTCCAGGATAGTCCATTATCATTTGTGTAGAAAAATATATTGTTCAAAGCACAATATACATTACCATCTTTATTTATAGCAATTTTTTGAGGTGTTTGGTTATATCCAGATAGATTCATAGTAACATCTTTCCAATTAAATCCACCGTCTGTGGACACAAATACATTCCTGTAAATTTGAGGTTGACCTCCTGGAGGTGGTTCAGGTGCATATGTTGTAGTAACCCATACATATCCATTTGGTCCTACTTCTACATCGTGAACTGTAGTATCGGTAAATCTAATTCTTACCCAATCTGTACCACTACCTTCAGAAAAATATAATCCTCTTTGAGAAGCAGCAAATAATCTACCTGAAGAATCTCTACAAACAGCATTTAATGGAAATCCTAATGTAGCAACCTTATTCCAAGTTAATCCATCATTATTAGAAACAATAAAATTTCCTTGTTTATCATATATTAATAAATGTTTTTTCCCTAATATGAATAATTTAGGAGATAAATTCTCTACAATTATAGGTTTTTCTTCCCAAGTTTCGCCTAATGTAGTAGTATATTGAGGTTGCTTTTCATTTACAAAAGCAAACATATTCCCATTTTTATCAGTTAAAATATTATTTACACCCGTACCTCTTATATTCGAAGGAACCCACGTAAAATCTTCGACATCGTCATCATAGAATAACCCTCCAAATCGAGAACCAAAAACTAATTTCCTATTTCTATTAATATTTAAAGTAGTAATATTTAAATCTGGTAGAGGAGAACGGATCAAAGTATAAGGTCTAGTCATAAATGTATCTAATCTAGCCCAAGATAATCCATCATTAGGACTTTCATAAACACCATCTCCATTTGTAGCTGCTACAATAGCACCCGATGGTTCTCTCATTACATAATTTATATATAAATTATTTAGTCCTGTATTTTGCTCAATCCAAGTTTTTCCTGTGTCACGCGTTACATAAATTCCGCCGCCATAGGTTCCTGCTACAACATAAGCATTATTTGTTATAGTTAATGATGTAATATTTCTGTAATATAAGCCTTTAGAAGTGTGTTGCCAATTAGCTCCATCATCTTTAGAGATATATACACCTCCACCGAAAGTTCCCGCAAATAACCAATTATTTTGATGTTTTACTATAGAATTAACAATATTGTGTTGAAGACCTGTTGAAGAGTTTGACCAAGAATCTCCTCGATTTGTTGAGATAAAAATACCATTGTGTGTTCCTACTATAATATTCCCATTTTTATTAGCTGTTATTGTATTGATGAATAAATTACTTAAACCATTATTTTTGGCTTGCCAAGTATTTCCATTATTTGTTGATTTATAAATACCAGAACCCCAAACACCAACATATATATTACCCTTATCATCTATAAAGCTGGCTTTGACAACATTGGAATAAGGTGAATATTTAGTTCCAAAAAATTCAGGATCATCAAAAAGTTGCCATAATGGATTAGAAAATAAAGTTGATAAGTTAAATAAAATACTGAATGCAAAGAACAAAACAATGTTTCTTATTAACATTTAAGACTCCTAATATTTAAATTTGTGTATATAATCTAATTTTTTATAAAATGTTACACAATAAATTGAAAGAAATTAATTTAATTATAATTTAAAATAACAAATTTATCTGAATAATTTTACTAATAACTGTTTTATGTTGAATTTTATAAAGACTTTATGGAAGCCCGAAGCATATCATAATTATAATTTCAAAAAAATTTTCTTCGAAGGTTGGTATTTCAAATCAGTAAGTATAAAGCATAACAATAAATTAGCAATTATTCCAGGAATTTTTAAAAATAAAATTAAAAAAAAGAATTTTGCATTTATTCAATTCCTAAATCCTAATAAAAATAAATCATATTCTTTAGAATTTAGTGAAAATTCATTCAAATCTGAGCAAAATAAATTTAATCTTTTTATAGAAAATTCTTATTTCTCTTTAAATGAATTACAAATAGATATAAAAAGAGATAATTTTCGTGCTTTTGGGCATCTAAAATTTACCGAAGTTAATTCTTGGCCAGTAACATTATTATCACCTGGTGCAATGGGATGGTATAGTTTTATTCCATTTATGGAGTGCTATCACGGTATATTAAGTTTTAATCATATAGTATCAGGTAAAATTTTATTAAATGATGAAATTTTTATTTTTACCAATGATAAAGGATATATAGAAAAAGATTGGGGTAATTCTTTCCCTGAAAGTTATATATGGATGCAGTCTAACAATTTTGATGATCCAAGCATTTCTTTTACATTGTCTATAGCTAAAATACCTTGGTTATTTAAGTCTTTTTCAGGAGTATTAGGAGCAGTTTATTTTGAAGGCAAATTAATTCCGTTTACCACTTATAATAACACTAAGGTTAAAAAATTAGAGCAAATTAATAGTAGTATAAAAATTTTGTTAGAAAATGAAAATTATATTTTAGAAGTATTAGTAAATAATATTGAAATCTATGGTGGTCTTCTTAAAGCTCCATATTATGAAGATATGTTAACAAGAGTAAATGAGTCTATGAATTCTGAGGTAAATTTAATTTTAAAAAAGAAAATTGGGAAAAATATAAAAACTATAATTATAGATAAAGGCTTACATACGGGATTAGAAATTGTAGGAGATATAAAAAGTTTATAAATTTTTAAAATATTAAAAATTTTTTTTAGTCTCATCGAATTTATTTTAAAACATTTTTATTATGAAAGAAAAGAGAAATTTAACAGATAGATTCCTTAATATTATAGAGAAAGCAGGCAATACATTGCCACATCCTGCTACTTTATTTTTTTTATTATCACTTTTTGTAGTTGTATTATCTTGGATAGTATCAGCTATTGGATTTTCTGCTACACATCCAGCAACTGGAGAAGAAATTAAACCTTTTAATTTAATTTCTAAAGAAGGTTTAGCCTTAATTTTAACAAAAATGGTTACCAACTTTACTTCTTTTGCCCCATTGGGAACTGTACTAGTATCTATGCTTGGAATTGGAATAGCTGAAAGTAGTGGATTAATCGGTACAAGTTTAAGGTTATTAGTAATCTCATCACCAAAAAAACTTTTAACTTTTGTAATCGTTTTTACAGGAATTTTATCCAATACAGCAAGTGAAGTTGGTTACGTTTTGTTAGTTCCATTAGCAGGAATTGTATTTTTATCAGTTGGTAGGCATCCTTTAGCTGGAATAGCAGCAGCTTTTGCAGGAGTATCGGGTGGTTATTCTGCTAATTTGTTTTTAGGTACTATTGATCCACTATTATCAGGATTAACACAAGAAGCTGCTCATATCATAGATAAAGATTATATTGTAAATCCAGCAGCAAATTATTTTTTCTTAGCAGCATCTACTCCTTTAATAGCTTTATTAGGAACTTTTGTTACAGAAAAAGTAATTATACCTAGATTAGGAGAATATAAATCAGATGAAAAAATTGAAACTGAAAATATTACAGAATTACCAAAAAGTGAAAAAAAAGGATTAATATACGCAGCAATATCAGGGCTTATATTTGCTTTAATTGTTTTATTAATGATAATTCCCGAAAATGGTATTCTTCGTGGTCCTATTGATCCTACAACAGGTAAACCAAGTATTTTTAATTCGCCATTTATGAATGGGATAGTAGCATTTATATTCCTTGGCGCTGCAATTATGGGGATATTTTATGGTATTGGCACTGGAAGTATAAAAAATGATAATGATGTTGTAAAAGGTATGGGTAAAAGTATTGAATCTATGGGAATATATATTGTACTTACATTCTTTGCAGCACAGTTTGTAGCTTATTTTAATTGGACTCAAATTGGTAAAATATTTGCAATAGAGGGGGCAACTCTTTTAAGCTCTTCAGGACTAGGTACTATTCCATTAATGATATTTTTTATAATTATAGCTTCTTTTATTAACTTGATAATGGGTAGTGCTTCTGCAAAATGGGCACTAATGGCACCAATTTTTGTACCTATGTTTATGTTATTAGGTTATACTCCCGAATTTATACAATTGGCTTATAGAATTGGCGATAGCGTAACAAATATTATTTCTCCTATGATGTCTTATTTTGCTCTTATTATTGCATTTGTGCATAAATATGATAAAAAAGCTGGTATTGGATCTATTATTTCTTTAATGTTGCCTTATACAATTGTATTTTTCATTGGATGGGTATTATTCTTTATTATATGGTATTTATTAGGTATACCAGTAGGTCCGGATGCACCTATTTATTTGAATCAAAAGTAAATTCATTTTTCAAATATTCAGTATGATATATGTCTAAAGATTTTAATAACTTTATAATTATTAATCTTTCATCTTGATTTAAATTACCTAAAATGTCTACACTTAAATTTCTTAATTTGTCATAAGTAGAATTTAATATTTCTTTTCCTACTTTTGTTATTTTCATTCTTTTTGTTCTTTTGTCATTATTATCAATTATCTCTAATGCGTATCCTTTATGCTCTAATCTTTTAATAATATCCATACCCGTTGTAAATTCTGTTAAGTTTATATCACATAAATCTTTTTTGGAAGGATTTTTCATTTGATCTATCATTGCTAAAAACGAAAACTCATCAATAGAAGATAGATTTGAATTATGAAGCAATTCTTTAGTATATATTTTAATAAATTTACTTAGTCTAAAGATTAATAGAGCTGATAAAAATTTGTAATTTCCTGAATATTTATCGGTTAGATCTTTTATATTTTTTATTTTTTTGTCATTGGAATCAAATGAAATATTATGTGTATATTCTTTTAAAATCCATTTTGCAAAATTATTAATATCTGGATAATTGTCTATTAAAAATTTATCCCATAAATTAATCAATTCAATTAATTTTTTTATTTCTTTCACAATTACGAAGACGTAATAATAATCAAAAATAATAAAAAAAATATTACGTTATCGTAACAAAATTATGTATAACAAATAAACTTTTACAGATATGTTAAAAAATAAATTTTTAGCTATAAGTTTTATATTGTTTGTTCTTTCTAACTTTTCATTAAAATCACAAAACTTTGGTACAGTAACTGGTAGAATAATATCTCAAGCTACAAAAAAATCACTATCAGGAGTTACTGTAAGAGTTTTAAATACTACTTTAGGAGCAATTTCTAAATCTGATGGTAGTTTCGAAATCAAAAACGTACCTGTAGGGATTCAACAAATTCAATTTACTTTAATTGGCTATGAAACTTATGTTTATAGTGATTTATCAGTAATTAGCGGAAAACCAGTATTTATTGAAATAGAATTAGTAGAGAAAGTTATACAATTAGAAGGTGCAGAAGTAAAATCCTCGTTTTTCCAAAAAAGAATTGATGCAGTAACATCTACTCAATATCTTAATTTTGAAGATATAAGAAGAGCCCCAGGAGTACAGGAAGATGTAATAAGAGCAACAGCATTATTACCTGGAGTAAATGTAACGGCTGCAGGAAGAAACGACCTAATTGTAAGAGGTGGAGCTCCATTTGAAAATTTATTTATTGTTGATAATATTGAAGTTAATAATATTAATCATTTTGGTTCTCAAGGTTCTACAGGTGGTCCTTTATCACTGATTAATTTAGATTATGTTAGAAACGTAGAGTTTTCATCAGGTGGTTTTGGAGTTCGTTATGGAGATAAAACATCGTCAATAACAAATATTTCGCTAAGAAATGGGAATGAAAATCAGTTTGGTGGTAAATTAAATTTATCAGCAACCGGATTTGGTATTAATTTAGAAGGACCATTAAATAATAAAGGTTCTTGGATAATATCAGCAAGAAGAAGTTATTTAGATTTAATTTTTCAGGCTGCAGGATTTGGATTTGTACCACAGTATTGGGATTTTATGACCAAAGGAAATTATAGAATTGATAATAATAACACAATAACATTTTTAGGAATAAGTGCAATAAATGATGTTAAATTAAATAATGATAATGAAGATAAAAAGTATAATAATAGTAGAGTTGCAATTCCAGATCAATATCAAAATTTCTCGGGCTTAACTTGGAGATATTTTTTTGATAAAGGTTTTTTAACTTCTACAATAGCTAGTGCTTATACTAGATTTACTACTTTCCAAAATGATTCTAATTTAATAGAAATCTTCAGAAACAATTCTAAAGAAGGTGAAATTATTCTAAAAAATGAATTAGATTATATAATTGGCGACAAAAGTGAAATTATAATTGGGAATCAATTAAAATATGGAGCAATTTTAGACTATAAAATAAAAGTACCAGGGTTTCTTAGAATTGATAATAATGGTATACCACAGCCTTTAGAATTAGATACAACTTTTAATACAATTAAAAATGCTACATATATTAATTTTAGCACAGCATTTGGTACGAGTAAAATTGCTTTTGGACTAAGAAGTGATTATTATAATTTTACAAATGGTAGTTTTTACTTATCTCCAAGATTGTCATATACATTTACTTTGAATGAAAATAGTTCTTTTATATTAAGTTTAGGTAGATATTATCAATCACCATCATATATATGGCTACTTAGTAACAAAGAAAAGTCATTAAAGCCAATAATGGCAGACCAAATTGTTTTAGGATATTCCCATACACCATTAGAAGATGTAAAAGTACAATTTGAAATATATTATAAAAAATACGAAAATTATCCCGCCAGAATATTTAGACCACAAGCAGTATTATCTCCATCAGGATTTGATGATGTATCATCTGATATACCATTCGGATTAGAACCTTTAAGTAGCTCTGCTGAAGGTAATTCTCGTGGAGCTGAATTATTTATTCAAAAGAAACTTAGCGATATACCATTATATGGATTACTTAGTCTTACTTACAGTCAATCAGAATTTACATCTTTGGACGGTTTAACTAGACCATCAAGTTACGATAGTAGATTTATTTTAAATTTATCAGCAGGTTATAGAATTGGTTCTACTTGGGAAATAAGTTCAAAATTTAGATATGCTACGGGAACACCTACAACTCCATTTTTAGAAGATGGTAAATTAAATTTTGAAAGATATAACGAAGGTGAACGTCTTGCAGATTTTAATTCATTAGATTTGAGAATTGATAAAAGATGGAATTTTTCTTGGGGAATGCTGATAACATATTTAGATATACAGAACTTATACGGAAATAAAAATATCAGCGGTGTTAGATGGGATAAAAGAAAAGCTAAACCTGTATTTCAGGAATCTTTAGGTGTTTTACCAAGTATAGGAATTAGTGCAGAATTTTAATATTTAACTTTTAATTTATGATAAGTATAATTTTTTTCTTAATTGGAATACTGCTTTTATATTACGGAGCAAAAATACTTGTTAAAGGGAGTTCAAATTTAGCTATCAAAATTGGCATATCTCCAATGTTGGTAGGATTAACTGTTGTAGCATTTGGTACAAGTAGTCCAGAACTATTTGTTAGTTTTATAGCTGGTATGCAGAATTCAAGCGATATTGCATTAGGTAATGTAGTTGGGTCTAATATTTGTAACATAGGTTTAATTCTAGGATTAGCATCTATAATAATGCCTGTAAAAGTTGATATAAATGATATAAAATTAGATCTGTTTATAATGATAGCTGCCAGCTTGATAGTATGGCTAATGATATTAGATAAGCATTTAAGTCATTTAGATGGTATTATTTTATTAATATTAATAATTTCATATTTATTCTTTAAAATTAAACAATCTATTAGAGAAAGAAAAGAAATTGATTTAGAAATAGATGACAATTCAAAAGTAAAATCTAAAGGTTTTTATATTTTTCTTATTATTGCAGGTTTAATCACATTAATAATAGGATCAAATTTATTCATTGATGGAGCAATTAGCATTGCAAGATATTTAGGAGTATCTAATGCTATAATAGGATTATCATTAGTAGCTTTTGGAACAAGTCTTCCGGAATTAGCAACTTCTATAATTGCTGCAATAAAAAAGCAAGATGAAATTTCCTTAGGTAATATTATTGGTTCGAATATTTTCAACATTTTATTTATACTTGGTTTCACATCTACATTCTTTCAAATAAATGCAGGAGATATTAAAACTGTAGATTATTTAGTAATGTTATTTACGAGCTTAATAATTATTCCTATGGGTATTGTTGGTAAAAAATACAGTAGAATAGACGGATTTATGTTATTACTAATTTATATAGCATATATTTATTATTTGTATATAAATATTTAGAAGATTTTTTTGTTATTTTTGTAACAAAATTAATTTGGATTATTGAATGAAATTAAAAAAAATAATTCCTGCAAGAAAAACTGAAAATGTAAGATATGCAATAAGAGATATTATTTCTTTAGCTAATCAGGTTGCTACTACTGGTAAAAAAATGTACTACTTAAATATTGGTGATCCAAATATTTATGACCATTCTACTCCCGATACATTAATATTGCCAACTATAGAAGCACTAAAATCAAATCTAAATGGATATGCTCCTTCTAACGGTATTCCATCGGCAATTGAAGCAATTAAAATTGATTCAAAAAACAAAGGTATTAATAATATTTTAGATGTTTTTGTTACAAGTGGTGCAAGCGAAGCTATAGAGATTTGTTTGTCAGCTCTTTTAAATCCAGGTGATAATTTTTTAATGCCTACTCCGGGATATCCACTTTATACCGCTGTAGAAAGTAAGTTAGAATTAGAGCCAAACCCATATTATTTATCTGAAGAAAATAGATGGCAACCAGATATTGATGATATCAGAAACAAAATAAATAATAGGACAAAAGCAATAGTCCTAATTAATCCAAATAATCCTACGGGTTCAGTTTGTGAAAAAGATACTTTATTTGAAATTATAAATTTAGCTCTTGAAAATAATCTTGTAATTTTTGCTGATGAGATATATGATAAGTTAATTTTTGATGGGAAAGAATTAATTTCAATAGCTTCATTAAATAATGATGTTTCTTGTATTACATTTTCAGGTTTGTCTAAGAACTATGTTGCGCCAGGTTTTAGAATTGGTTGGGGGGTTGTTAGTGGAAGATATGAAATATTAAATGATTATATTGAAGCTATAAATAAATTATTAAGAGCTCGCGTGTCTGCTAATCATCCCGAACAATATGCAATTTCTTCTGCTTTGCTTGGGAATCAAGACCATCTCCGGGAATTAATTGATAAATTACAAAAAAGAAGAGATATTATGATAAATATCTTATCAAAAATAAATGGAATTAATTTAGTTAAACCCGAAGGTGCTTTTTACGCTTTTCCATCTGTTGATGTAAAAGATGATACTCATTTTGTAACAGAATTAATAAAAGAAACTGGAGTAGTGGTTGTTCCTGGAAGTGGATTTGGTCAAAGACCTAATACCAATCACTTTAGAATTGTAACGTTACCACAGGAAGAAATATTAATAGAAGCATTCGAGTTAATAGCAGATTTTTATAAAAAATACAAATCAAAATTTGAATAAAGAAAAATTTAGAAAAGCAAAAAAATTAGTATATAAGTGGTTTCAATCTAAAGGTTGGAACCCTTTTAATTTTCAGGAAGAAGTGTGGTATCACTATTATAAATCTTATAATGGACTGATTCACGCACCAACGGGAATTGGAAAAACGTACGCAATTTGGTTTGGATTTATTATTAATTACCTTGCAAAGTTTTATAATTCATCAAATTTAAACAAAAAAAATATTAAATTAATTTGGATTACACCACTTAGAGCCCTTTCAGAGGATACTAAAACATCTTTGGAAGAAACTATTAAAGATTTGAATTTAAATTTAAAAATCGAAATTAGAACTGGTGATACTCCTACTCATCAAAGAAAAAAACAGCTAATTGACTTGCCTGATGTTCTAATTACTACTCCGGAAAGTATGTCTATCTTATTTACTTATCAAAATTATGAAAAGATTTTTAGTGATATCGAATGTATTGTAGTTGATGAACTTCACGAATTGATTGGCTCGAAACGTGGAACAATTTTAGAATTAGTAATTACAAGATTGAAATCTTTGAACAAAAAAATTTTGATTTGGGGATTATCTGCTACAATAGGAAATATAGATATTACAAAAAATTTTTTATTAGGGAATTTTCTTAAAAAATTTAAAATAATTAAAGGGAAATTTGATAAAAAAATTATTATAAAAAGCTTATATCCCGATGAAATAGAGAGATTTCCAAAAGCAGGACATTTAGGAATAAAAATGTTACCAAAAGTTGTTAAAGAAATCGAAAAAGACGGCTCGACATTAATATTTACAAATACTCGTTCTCAAGCAGAAATTTGGTTTAGAGAAATAATAGACTACTATCCTTTAACTGCGGGATATACTGCTATTCATCATAGTTCGATTGATAAGGAAAAAAGAATATATGTTGAAAAATTATTGAAAAATGGTAATTTGAAGTGTGTGGTATGCACTTCAAGTTTGGATTTAGGTGTAGATTTTTCACCCGTAGATAAAGTGATGCAAATTGGAAGTATAAAAGGAATTGCCCGTATGCTTCAAAGAGCAGGACGTAGTGGTCATCAACCAGGTAAATCAAGTATACTATATTTTGTTCCAACTAATTCATTTGAATTAATCGAAATAGCAGCTGCAAAGAAAGCATTAGAAGATAATTTTATTGAAGAAAGAATTCCCGTCGAAAAACCATACGATGTATTGGCTCAACATTTAATAACACTTGCTATTGGTAATGGCTTTGAAAAAGAAAGTATGTATAAAGAAATTGTAAAATCATATTCTTACAAAAATTTGACCATCGAAGAATTTGAATGGATAATAAATTTTATTAAAAATGGTGGTACTTCTTTAAGTCAATATCCCGAATTTAAAAAAGTTGAAATAATTGATAATATTTTTAGAGTTACTGATAGAAACATAATTAGACGACATAGATTATCAATTGGCACAATAACCTCTGATAGTTTATTAAATGTAAAATACCAGAATGGTGGATTTATTGGAACAATAGAAGAATACTTTGTATCTAAATTAAAAGAAGGTGATACATTTACTTTTGCAGGAAAGAATTTAGAATTTATAAGAATTAAAGATTTTAATGTAATTGTTAAAACTTCTAATAAAGATGCTAAAGGTATTATTCCGTCGTGGATTGGTGGAAGAATGCCGCTTTCTACGCATCTGTCGAAAAAAGTAAGAGAAATATTATCAGAAATTAAAAATGATCAAATCAAATATGAAGAATTAGAAATTATTCAACCACTAATAAAAATTCAAAAAGAATGGTCATCAATTCCCAATGAGAATGAGATTCTTATTGAAAGATTAAAAGATAGTCAAGGATTTCATATTTTTATTTATCCTTTTGAAGGGTTTATGGCTCACGAAGGTTTATCGTCATTAATTGCTTATAGAATTAGTAAGCAGGAATCAATAACGATTAATTATGCAGTAAATGATTACGGTTTTGAGCTTAGATCTAATAAATTTATAGAAATAGAAAAACTTATAAAAGATAGACTATTTAGTGAAGACAATTTAGAAAATGATATAAATAATAGTGTAAATTATGTAGAATTAGTAAAACGTCAATTTAGAGATATAGCACGAATATCGGGACTTGTAATAAATGGATTTCCTGGAAAAGAAAAAAGTTTAAAACAACTTCAATCCTCTTCATCACTTTTTTTTGAGGTATTTAGAAAATATGATCCAGATAATTTATTACTAAAACAAACATATTATGAAGTATTAAATAATCAACTCGAAATTAAAAGAATAAAAGATATACTAAAAAGAATAAATAATTCTAAAGTCGTTATTAAAGAAATAAAGTATCCTACTCCGTTTTCTTT
>Ga0308419_1001209_pt1 | contig 17307 bp, 16 predicted proteins | sample HotsprSampleMS50_FD_203674 | JGI IMG/M metagenome (GOLD analysis project Ga0308419, IMG submission 203674) | Hot spring phototrophic mat microbial communities from Mushroom Spring, Yellowstone National Park, Wyoming, United States - 20090730_MS50 ... | reverse complement strand
GGACACAATCATTAGAATAAATCAATACGGGAAGGTATAAAAGGAATGAAGATAGAACTTAAACCTATAGGTTTTGTAAGAACCGATGGCCTTGATAAATAATATTCACCGGCCAGATTGATAAGAATAGGCACCACGGTATAAAATCATATATAACATCATTTTTTGATATTCCAGACGAGAAAAATATATAATCAGCATTTCCGAGTTCCTTCATATTGAACCCGTATTCGTGTAAATATTTAGTGAACTGCGTTTTCATTTAATTTACCTCATCTAATCCCACTTGTCAATTTTTATCTCCAACCCAATTTTTCAACTTGCTATATATTATATCATACTCTTATTATACCCCCCCCAAAAAAAGAAATTTGTCAAGAGATGTAAAAGCCATTGATACACAAAGGATTTTAGAATTTTCAAAATACGCCGTCTTTACTAAAAGGGTAATTTTTTGTATAATCTAACAACAAAATAAAGGAGGTGATGCTATAAAGGACATTACAAAAACGGGCATGTCAGTAGTAGTGGTTTAGTAAAGGTGAAGGGGGTTTTATATACCTCTATATTTAAGAGCGATGTATAACAACAATCTTCTAAGTTGGAGGAAAGGACGATGAAAATGGTTAGACTGTTTGTATTGACACTGGTTATTTTATCACTTGTTGTTTCAGGCGTCTTTGCAGCCGATGTGGCTAAGGGGAAGGCACTTTTTAATGATCCAAAGTTAGGTGGGGGAACTGCTGGAAAGTCCTGTAACTCATGCCATAAGGATGGAAGCGGCATAGACATCTCAAAGAAGGAGTTCATGGGCGGCAAGGCAAAGAGTGTTGAGGAGGCAGTAAATATGTGCATCACTATGATGATGAAGGGCAAGGCCCTTGATGTAAAGGGTGCTGATATGGAAAACATCGTTGCCTATATGAAGTCCCTAAAGGGCAAGGCCTCTGAGGGTACACCCAAAAAGAAGAAGGCCATAGAGGGTTGTTAGTTTTCGGCCCTGATAGAGGACAGTTATAAGCCATAAGTCACAAATTACTATACTTAGGTAAACAAGCGACACCAAACAATAGAAAAAGACGAAAAACTGTGGCGGGTAATGCCCGCCTTATTTTTTGTAACCTAAATTGAGCGATTTAAAAAAGGCAGGGAAGAGATTGCCCTTCAAACCTTAGCTTTTCAGGGCATTCTCTTCCCTTATTATTGGAAAAATCGCTCAATTTAGGAGTAAATAAAAATGCATTAAAGTAAAACCCTAAAGTTCACGGAAGTAAGGAAGTTGGGAAGTCTGATAGTTGATAGCATTTAGGTAAAAAGACCGCTTTTAATATCGCACTTTCCAACTACCCGCCTTCCGTGCTACCTCGCTATATTACTTTGGAGGGTAGAGACCATGTCAGTGTTGGTTTGCAAAAATATTACCTCAGAAGGTCCGGGCACCATTGAGGACTATCTGAAGGCAGAGGAGATACCTTACAGGATAATTGATCTATCACTCGGCGAAGAGATACCCAATCCCAAGGCCTACGACTTTTTAATAATGATGGGTGGTCCAATGAGTGTCAATGAGTCTGACGCTTATCCTTACATCAAGACTGAAGAGGCTTTGACAAGGCAATTTATAGAGCAAGGTAAGGGCGTCTTGGGCATCTGCCTCGGTGCCCAGATAATGGCCAAGGCCTTAGGTGCGCAGGTCTATAGAGGGTCTCAGAGGGAGATTGGTTGGCTTGATATAACACTTACACCCGATGGGCTTATAGACCCAATAATACGCCCCTATGCGACCAGCCCTATAGATGGCAACTTATCACAAAAACTCAAGGTATTTCAGTGGCATGGTGAGACCTTTGATATACCAAATGGTGCCGTCAGGCTTGCTGGTTCACCGCTCTATCCCAATCAGGCCTTTAGATATGGCCCAAGGGCCTATGCCTTGCAGTTTCATATAGAGGTGACTAAAGAGATGGTCTATGATTGGCTAAAGGACGAGGACATAGACCATGATAGACTAAGGGAAGAGACTCAAGAACTCTACGATGAATATCATCGTAGGGCATGGAACCTCTATCAATGCCTGTTCTTAGTGCAATAGTAACCTAAATTGAGCGATTTTAAGAAGGCCACAGCAAGAGATTGCCCTTCAAACCTTAGCTTTTCAGGGCATTCTCTTCCCTTATTATTGGAAAAATCGCTCAATTTAGGAGTAAAATAGGGCGACAATTTTGATTATGCACTACCCCAATTCATGCCATGTCACTTCCACGCTCCCCTACTACATGACTACCACACTCTGCTGCACTTTTGTATAATTTAACGATGTTACTGATCTACCGCTCAATCCTCAAGGAGATGCTCCTTGCCTTCTTTATATCTATTGTATTTCTCAACGCCACGCTTGTTATGGAGAAGATGCTCCGCCTCAGTAAGGTCTTTGCCTCTGTAGGTGCCACTGTTTTAGATATAGTCAAGATGATGCTCTATGTACAGCCTCAGATACTTATACTGACCTTGCCGATGGCCCTTTTACTGTCAACCCTATTGGTCTATGGGCGGATGAACGCAGACAATGAGCTTACCATCCTGAAGGGTTCAGGGATATCCTTTTTTAAGATCTCAAGGCCTGTGGCATATGTTGGTCTGGTCTGTCTTTGCGTATCTCTGATTATGGGCTTTTATCTCGGCCCCAAAGGGGCTGTCGCACTCAGGGAAGAGGTGACAGAGATACTCTCCACAAGGGCGCCTATGACTATTGAAGAAGGGGTATTTAACACGGCCTTTAAGGATGTGGTGATACTGGTGAGAGAAAAGCCCGACAGTAGAACTATGCGGGGTATATTCATAGTAGATGACAGAAAGATAGGGGAGCAAAAGGTCTTAGTGGCAAGGGAGGGTAAGATAATCCCAAAGGATGATGGCCTCGGCTTTTTCCTATCAAAGGGCAAGATATACTTATTAAAGGGCGAGACAACTACCGAGATATCCTTTGATGCTTACCTCTTCAGGCTCACTCCCCATATAGATAGCCCGCGTAGGACTATAAATGAGATGACTCCTAAAGAACTACTGATAGAGGCAGAAAAAGGCTCAGACAAGGGGCTCATGTACATATTAGAGTATCACCGCAGGCTGTCAATGCCTGCAATGGTGGTCATAATTATAATACTTGGGCCATCGCTTGCCCTTTTGGCAGGCAAGTCTGGGAGGCTCGGGGGGCTCACTATAGGACTGGCAGTCTTCGGCGTCTATTATACGCTGCTCATATACGGTGAAAATCTGGCCCTTACAAAAAAGATACCCCCTTTTGTGGGTGCATGGGGGGCCTTTGCCCTTATGGTATTACTCTCTATAGTTGTGCTCCTAAAGGTCAACAGGCGATGAACCTACTTAGGCGATACTACATTAAAGAGTTTGTCAAAACCCTCTTGATCATAGTCCTCGGAGTCTCCATTATATTTAGTGTAATTGGCCTTATAGACAAGATGGGAGAGTTTATGGCCTACAATCCACCCAAGGTGCTACTACTCCTGTATATACTCTATAGCCTGCCTGTGTATCTAAACTACCTCCTGCCTGTGTCAACACTCTTTAGTAGCCTCTTTGTCTTCTCTCAGGCGGTACAGAGATTGGAGATAGTAACTGTCAAGTCTGCAGGGGTAAGTATCAAGACTTTTCTTAGCCCTTTTCTTATTATTGCCTTGATATTGGTTTTGATAGGCTATTTGATTGGTGATGTGCTGAGCCCCAAGTCCTTTAGGAAGCTTCATAGCCTAAGAAATGAGATCACAAACAGGCCTAAGGGCTATACCTTCAAGGATGGTGCCCTTTATATGAGGGGAGAGGATGGCTCGGTGATAAGGATATCGCTCTATTTGCCTGAACAAAAGGTCTGTAAGGGTATCAGTGTATTTAAGATGGACGACGAGGGGCTTAAAGAGAAGATAGAGGCCCCCCAGGCAATCTGGACAGATGATGGATGGTTCTTACAGGATGCCCTCTTGACAGATCTCATTAATGGTGTGGTCTATAAAAAGGGAGAGATGCTCCTTAAAGAGTTAGACTCGCCTGATATATTAGTTGGTGGTGTATGGAAGTCTGAAGAGATGACACTGTTTGAGCTCTGGCGATATAAGATGCGTCTCAATAATGCAGGTTTTAAAAACATGAAATTAGATGTGGACATATCTTCACGGGCCACCTATGCCCTCGTCAATGCCATCATGCTCATACTTGGGTTATCGCTTAGCCTAAGTGGAGGCAGGTTAAGGGGTATCCTATTTAAGGGACATAGGGCTTACACCGTCAGGCAAAACAATCTGTTCATCGCAGGCATAGGTGTGCTTATAAGCATCCTCTATTGGCTTGGTTATACCTTTTGTCTATCCCTTGGATATGCAGGGGCAGTGCCACCCTTTATAGCACCTGTAATTGTACCGCTAATGTTTACCTTATTAAGCGTATATTTATTTAGGGCAATTCAGGAGTAGGGGAACTAGATGGTTGTCTTTTCATCCCCTCTTATCCTCAGGTATTCCACAAGGCCTAATATACTGGCTGCACAGGTAGAGAGGAACCATATTATAGACAGTGTGAGGGACTGCTCAGAGGGCACACTAATGATGCTAAAGAAGAATACAAAGGCACCCTCCCTGAGCCCTATACCTGCTATGGAGATAGGTATGAATGACACTAAGATGATAATAGGCAGAAATACAAGCACAGTGATAAAAGGCACATCCATTGAGAGCCCCATAGATAAGATATAAACTGCGGTTATGCCTGCTGTTTGTGTCAGGACCGACAAGAGTAAGGTCTTTAGGATCACCGCCTTTTTGCCAATATAAAGGGAAAAGTAGCCATAGAGATTGGCGATAAAGCCAAAACGCTGACCGATCCTAAACTGTAGCATCAGGTAGCTAACGATAATGAACATGGCAAAGAGTAGCGGCAGTAACCATATAAAGACGGTACCCTTAAGATACATCACACTGAAGGGATAGACGGCTATCACCATGATGAGCATTGCCACAAAACCCAGATAGCGATCCATAAAGACCGAGGCAATGGCAGTAACAAGGGTTGAACCCTGTGCTTCACCGTTTGGCAAAGAAGACTTGAGCATCTTATTTAGATAGTAGGCCTTGACGGTGTCACCACCTACAATGCCAGGCAGAAATATGCCAAAGAAAGAGCCTATTAGATAGAGGCTGTAAAGCCTCTTTAGGGACAAAGGCCTCTCAATCAATAGCGACCAACGATTTGTGGATATAAACAACTGGCTAAGGTAGATCGCCACAGCAACGATGAAGTACAGCGGATTTATCTTGCTAATATTGCTTAGCACATCTGAGAGCCCTATCCTTGAAAACAGGAAGTATATGAGCCCGCCACTTACAAGAATTTTTAGAATTAAGAACAAGACCTTTGTGAGTTTAGACCTGTCCATGAACCCTCCGTTATATCTTTTTAAATCCTATTTCCAGTTTACCCCAAAAATGAAGTCACAGTGGAGGCAGGATTGCCAAAACCCCTTTAACTCTAAGTCTTCTAGACATTAGCCGTATAACCTCCAACGCACAGATTTACAGAGACACTGTCTCCAAAAGATAAGTGGTTGCCCCCTTTGAGGCGGGCGGGTATTCCATGTGGCGGGCGGGTGGGGGTGGAGTCGGTCGGGCGGGTGGGGGTGGAGTCGGTCGGGTGGGCGGGAGTGGAGTCGGTCGGGGGCAGCCCTACCTCCACTCTTAGTTTTTCTATTTGCATCTTTTGTGCTACATAGAAGAGAGTATCTTTTTTATGGTATAGATGGGCTTTTTCTGGCTCTCGTGATAGACCCTCACGAGCATCTCTCCTAAAAGACCCATGCCAATAAACTGGACACCTACGATGATCAATAGTGCCCCAAGCAGCAAGAGTGGACGGCCCCCTATTGCAACGCCCTTTAGCAACTTCTCTAAAGACAAGTAGAGAGATATAATAAAACCCAACATCCCAAATAGCAGTCCCATAGGGCCAAAGAACTGTATAGGCTTAGTAGAAAAGCTCTGTAGAAACTTTACAGTTATAAGGTCAAGAAGGACCTTGATCGTCCTGCCTATGCCATACTTTGACTTGCCCCTAAGCCTCGGGTGATGGACCGTCTCAATCTCCCTAATCCTCACACCGTACCAACTTGCCACAGCGGGGATAAAGCGGTGCATCTCGCCATAGAGCCTGAGGTTTTTTACGACCTCTCTACGGTATGCCTTAAGCGAGCAGCCATAGTCATGGAGCCTGACGCCTGTAACCTTGCTGATAAGCCAATTGGCAACCATAGAGGGCAGTCTCCTTGAGATAAAATGGTCCTTACGGTTCTTTCTCCAGCCGCTTACAAGGTCACAGTCCTTAATGGCCTCAAGCAGCCTTGGTATGTCCTTTGGGTCGTTCTGCAGGTCCCCATCCATAGTCACCACCACATCACCCCTTGCAAAGTCAAACCCCGCAGCAAAGGCCGCTGTCTGACCAAAATTGCGTCTAAGGCTGAGCACCACCACATGGGGATCCCCTGCCTGTATCCCTTCAAGCAACGCAAGGGTCCTATCTGTGCTTCCATCGTCCACATAGATAATCTCGTAATCGCCCTCAATGCCCATAAGGGTCTCTGTTAGCCCCTTGTGTAGGGCCTCCACATTCTCCTCCTCATTTAAGAGAGGAACAACAATAGACACGGTCATCTTATATACTCCTGCTTAATAGGTCGTTGCCTTTTTATCAGGCACAGAGTGTAGATTATAACAGATCACGACACCGTATGAGCGGAGGTGCCTCCCCTTATGCTCTATGCTCACAATTTGCCTCTTATGACGCTCGCAATAGGGGGTGATGACATGGGATATATCGTCACCTAATTGATAAACAAAGAGGCCATTTACACTACTGTTGGATGCTCTTAGCCTCTGTATTGCACTGTTTGTGTCTTCCCACAGGTCATACTGATTCATCCGCCTGCCCAGATTTATGCAATATGTGATTGGGTTACCCTTCAGGTAAAAGGCGAGTTCACTTGAGGTCTGATAATCGGGCGTGAAGATAATGAGTGGCCCTTTGGCCCTTAAGGGCTCAATGATGGCCTCTATCCTGTGGGCGAGCATTGTCCATCCCCTCAGGCGGGCTGAGGGGTCAAGATCAGCAGGGAGTTTGATTGCCTGTGGATAGAGTCCTATAAGGCTTATAAGACAGGCCACAGAGAGGGCCACTGAAACCACTATGGCAGCTTCCCTCTGGAAGGTAAACCCGGGCAAGGCCATACCTTTTGCCCATAACACAGACAAGGCAATAATAGCGGAGATGTAGCCGGGCATTGCCCAATTGGCCTGCACCTTGCCCTGTAGGGACTTTAAGAGGAAAAACAGCAATACAGGCACACTGAAGCAAAGTACAAATCGGGCCACCCTGCCAGTGCCAATATTTCTTATCTTCCATAGTGAAGCGAGCATCATAAAAAATACCACAGGCGATACTACACCTATCTGTGAGCCCACAAACTCAACCAGATGCCTCCAATCTACTACAAAACCAGAACTGACATTTGCCATGCCTGCAGTGTGTCTTAGAGTTAGCCAGTTGTTTTGATAGTTCCAGTAGAGGACAGGCATAAATACAATGGTAGCAATCATCAAGGCGATATATGGGTGGGGCTTGAGGAGTAGCCTCCTCTCATATAGGGATAGATATATAAAGGCACAACCGATAAACAAGGCCACTGTGTATTTGGCAAGTAGGCCTAAACCGATGGTAAGCCCAAGTAATATCCATAGTACTGAAGGGCCCTTATTGTCTATTATCTTCCAAAAGAGATAGAGCGACAGGGTCCAAAAGAGGATTAGGGGAGGGTCAATCGTAAAGACTATACCAAAGGTAGAAAACAAAGGTACTACCTGAAGCAGTATAAAGGCCAACAGACCGGCCTGTTTAGCCGTCAACTCTCCTTCACACTGTTGGGCACTGCCATGATAGGACCTGAGGCATACCTCCTTTGTAAGGCAGTAGAGTATAAGACCACTTAGGGCAAGCATTACGACGGCATTGAGCCTTATGGCCATAATAGTGTTGCCAAACAGTAAGGTCCCTGCCTTAATAAACAGCGCTACAAGTGGCCCCTTTGAATAGTAACTCCAGTCAAGTCTCCTAGACCATTCCCAATAGTGGGCCTCATCAGGGCTTAGGTCAAGGCCACCGTGCCTGATGTAGTATATCCTAAAGAGGCTGAGGGCAAGGGTTAGAAAAAAGAGCACGGTCTCTGCAGGTCTCTTGTGGTATTGCTCCTTAAATAGTTTAGATGCAGCAATTACAGAGACTGCCACAGTAATCCCCAAAACTGCCCCTGAGAGCACATCGGTAGGGTAGTGAACACCAAGATAAACCCTTGATAGGGCTATAAGTACAGCAAGGGCAACGACACAGGTCCTCATCCATAGTGGGCTTCCAAAGACCCTTGAGTAATAATAGAGCACCATTGAGACGGCAAAGGCATTGGAGGCATGACTTGAGGGCATGGAGGAAGTATCTGCACACCCTATAATACCCCTTATCCATTCAATGCTGAGGCAAGGTCTTGGCCTATAAAAGAGTGATTTTGTCTCATTAGAGAGCCAGTCATTGAGGCCAAGGACCAAAAGGAGCACCGCCACGGCAAAGGACCACTTTGTCAAGTCCCTTGAGGATACAAAGAGATAGATCACAAAGGGTATGTACAAGAGATAGCCATTGTGGGTGAGAGATATAAAGACGATGTCAAGGGATGGCGAGGCAAGGGTTATATTAAAAAAATAGAGGAGCGTCTGATCCAACTCTCTCTATACCCCAATCATAAATGCCCGATAGGCCTCTGCATCTGAGGGATTAACACTGAGTGTATCAACAACACAACCATTACGGGTAACACTAACCTCTACCTCACTTAGTGTCCTTCCGTCAGAATAACGGGCACAGAGGGTTGCAGCAATGGATATCCCCTCTTTACTTACATCCTTACCTATGATAAGCGTCAGTGGGCCCTTTACACCCACTGGCTCTAATACAGTGGTCTCGTGTCCTATAAAACCCCTCAGCCCTTCATTGTCTGCCTGATCCCTGCCAATGACCACCTTATTGCCCTCAGGGAGCCTGAAGTGTCTACCAAATTTTAGTATGGCAATGTCATTGGGTGTGGGTTCGGGGTTATGGCTTAGCAGTTCTTTTAACCTCTTTGCGTAGTTTGGCTCTGTAAGTAGGCATCCACCTGCAGGGGCTGGATAATTACTTAGGCCAAGCTCTTTTGCAAGGGCCATCTGTGGTTTTCTTGACCTACCTGTAAATCCATATAACCTGTTTCTGTCAATCAGGCCCTTTGTCTCTACAATGGTAGGAGGGAGTTTAAGGGCACTAAGAGGTCTAAGGATGTAACCCTTAAGGCCAGTGCGCTTTTCCATTAGGTTAAAGATATGCCTCTGCTGGCTCATTGGCCTCTGACCCAATACCTCTCCAGTAACAACACAGTCGGCCCCTCTTTGACGCATGACCTCTCCTGCCTTTTGTAGCATCATTATCTTACAGTCTATGCAGGGGTTCATGTTTTTACCATAACCAAAGGTAGGCTTTTTAAGGACTTCTAAGAACTCTGCCTTTATGTCTTGTGTTATAAATTCAAAACCGTACTGGTCGGCCAAAGACCTTAAACCGGCCTTTATTGCCACAGGAAGGCAGCCAAAGGAGGTCTCAAAGTGTATGGCCGTCACCTTAACGCCAAGCCTTAGGAGGCCCAGGATTGACAGGCTGCTATCAAGACCACCAGAAAAAAGGGCTATCGCGTGGGCCATATTATTTAAGTGGTTTCAAGGGCCTTAAGTAAGGCCTGTGGGCTAACAACGGCAGTGCCCACCTCACCAACTACGATACCTGCAGCATGATTTGCCACTCTTGCGGCATCCACCATGGAGGCGCCAGATAGAAGGGCCAATGTAAAAACCGCTATAACCGTATCACCGGCACCGGTCACATCAAAAACGCTCTTGGCTACGGACCTGATATGGGTTACCTTTATCTCCCCTTTATCCTTCTCAAATAGGCTCATACCCTGTTCTCCCCTTGTGATGAGTAAGGCCTTGAGTGACAAGGTCTTGAGCAGTTTATGTCCTGCCTTTATGAGGGAGTCTTCATCGTTTATAGGGATACCTGAACCCTCTGAGGCCTCCTTCAGGTTTGGTGTAATGATCGTTACCCCTTTGTAGCAATGGAAATTGCCGACCTTTGGGTCAACGGCTATAAAGCGGCCTTTTAAGGCCTCGGCAGTATCTTTAATAAGGCCTGCAGAGACCACACCCTTTTTGTAGTCGGACACTATGACACCATCATAGTCTCTAAGGTGTCTTTTAACATAGTCCAAGAGCCTTAAATAGCTGTCAGTGCTTAGGGGTTGTGTATCCTCTTTGTCAACACGCACTACCTGTTGATGGTGGGCGATGATCCTTGTCTTTACCGTAGTGGGACGATTTGCAATTATAACCCCCTCTGTAGCAATACCCTTTAGCTTACACTGCCCTAAGAGTGTCTCTCCCTCTTTATCGTCGCCAATAACCCCAGCCACTGTGGCTTTAGCACCAAGAGAGACTATATTGTGTGCCACATTTGTAGCCCCTCCAAGCCTACTACTTTCTTCTGTAACCTCCAACACAGGCACTGGGGCCTCAGGGGATATCCTGTTTACCTTGCCAAAGATGTAGTTGTCTAAAATCAGGTCACCGATGATAAGTATATGTCTGTCTTTAAATGCGTTGATAATGTTCCTGAATTGTGTCGTCATTATTAATATTAAAATGGTCCAGAGTGCAGTCTCAAGATGGTGGAGTAGCCTTTTTGTAAGCCCATCGGGCTAAAGCTTTGGCACAGAAGTCCTTAGTAGCCACCCGCTTTGCCTGTGCAGAGTCTCCCTCTGGCCAAAAACGCCTGTGTCGCCTGCCTGTAAACCTCTTTAAGGGATATCTTCCATCTCATATCCCTTCTGTTAGATTATCTTAGACCTAAATTGAGCGACACTTACAATCGCCCAATTAGGTTGGATATTATTGCATGAGCGAGCCCTTCTGTTCTGAGTATGCCTTCGCAACCCTCTCTATAAGGCTACTTAACTGTTTCTCGTTGTAGCCTATATATTCAAGACCGATCGTTGAGAGGTCAATCTCCCTCTTAAAGCCTATGCCTATGTGTAGGCATATGGCATCGGCAATCCTTGTGATCTGACAGGCCACCTCATAGGAAGGGTCGTCAAAGTTGGGGTAGTCCTCAGTATGGTGGAACTCTATAACGGTCTCAAGGTTTTTTGGTAGTTTCCATTTTCTTGCTATAAGTCCACCCACCTGACAGTGATTAAAACCGAGCATATCGTTTTCAATTTCAATAAACGAGAGCCCCTCGGCATAGGCCCTCTCAATCACTAAGGAATACTGCTCAGAGAGGCTTATATTAAGCACTATCTTTCCCATATCATGCACAAGCCCACAGACCATGGCCTCATCGGGCTTCATCATCTTTGTATCGGCAGCAATCTGTGAGGCCGCTATAGATACCGCAAGGCCGTGTTCCCATAGTTTCTGCTCAAAGATGCCAAACTTCCTATGCATATCCCTTAGTGATGCCGCTACCACAAGGGATTTCATAGTGTTAAAGCCTATAAGTATAATTGCCTTGCCTATGGAATCAACGCTCCTGTTTTTTCCATAGTAAGGGGAATTGGCAATCCTAAGTAGTCTTGCAGAAAAGGACTGATCCTTACTCAGGGTCTCCTCAAGCTCGTTCAGGGATGAATTATCGTTGCTTACCAACTGTAGCACCTTCATGGCCACAGGTGGAAGGCTTGGTATATCAATAGTCTCAAGGATGATCTTCTCTAAGGCCTCTTGTTTCATAAGGTGTCTTCCTCTTGTAACTTTTTGACTAGACTTTGGGCATCTTCTAACTTAAAGGGCTTACGCAAGACCCTTACCCTCTCTGATTCAATAAATCTATCTACCCTACTGTCTGCATTAAGACCTGTCATAAGGACAAATTTGCCTGCCAATTCAGGACATTTTGCCTTCATTGTCTTGAAAAAGGTGTCCCCCTCCATGTCAGGGAGAGAGAAATCGCAGAATACCGCCAAGTAGTCCTCCTCTTCTAAGGCCTTCAGGGCACTTTTGGCATTTAGGCATATCCGTGACTGTATCCCTATGACCGAGAAAAATATATGTAGTAGCTCGGCAACATCTTTCTCGTCATCAACTATTAGGAGCCTCTTCATTGGATAATTGCAAGTTTATCCAAAAGACCGAAGATCTCTTCAAGAAGCCTGAGGTTTTCGCCCATGTATCTCTTTACGGCCTCCCTGTCTTTCTGCCATCCTGCCTGTATCATGGCCTTACCGTTTTCATGGAACTGCACATGTCGGGCCTCAATATCCTTAAATTGACTATAACCACTGTAGGCCACCCTCCCATCACCATAATACCACCTACCCATTCTGGAGTTGTGTGGGTCTATCTCAACAGGTAGTGTCCTATCCTCTGAGTCAATGAGTTGGATTGCCCTATTTAACCACAGGATATAGTCTGCCTTTAAGACACCAAGCCTTATCTTTGGGTCTATGAAGTTGTTTATGGTCTTTAAAAAGGCCTTGGCATTATCAGTAAACTTGCCAAAGGACATGGCCATGTTTTTGATATACTCTGAACTCTCCTTTGCGTCGTTGGCAATCCCCGTAAGATTAAAGGCTATCTCAGAGGCAGTAGCAGTCTGTTCCTCCGATGCAGACACTATGTGCTGAGCCATCTCTGAGACCTTATTAAAACCCTCAAAGATCTCCTCAAAGGCGACATTGAGCTCTTTGGTCACGGCATTAGTCTCTGCTGCCTTATCAACAGCAATGCCCATCATCTTAGTGGCATCGGTAGTTCCTTTGTTGATATTACTGAGGATGTTGTTTATCTCAGTGGTAGCATTTGCCGTCCTCTGGGCGAGCTTCCTTACCTCGTCGGCCACCACTGCAAAACCCCTCCCCTGTTCTCCGGCCCTTGCAGCCTCAATAGCGGCATTAAGGGCAAGCAGGTTGGTCTGGTCAGCTATGTCCTTTATAAGCAATACAATATCATCAATCTTTTTGGAATAACCAGCCAACTCAATAATCTTTTGGGAGGAGTCGTTTATCTGGCGATTGACATCCTCAATACAAGAGATGGTCTTATCTATCATTGCCTTGCCTGAGACAGAGGCCCTCTTGGCGATTTCAGCTGACATTGCAAGACTATGGATGCTCCTGGCAATATCTGATGTCGTTGAAGACATCTCCTCAGTGGCGGTAGCGGCAGAGGTGGTCCTCTCAAGGTCCACATCAACTCTATGACATACCTCTTGAGCAGCAAGAGACATATCGGTCACATCCTTCAGTATCGTAAAGGTCTTATAGGCTATGTCCCTCAGGGCCTGCTGAATGGCACTTATAATCCTATTGACATCCTCAGCTAGCCTGCCAAAATCATCCTTTACCTGCAACTCTATATTAACAGTCAAGTCTCCCTTAGCCACTGACTGGGCGGCCTCGCTGACCCTTCTTAAGGTCTTAAGCACAAAATTGTTGATAAACCAGAAGGACAATATGAAGGCCACTGAGAATATGGCTATTGATGTCACAACTGAGCGGGTCATGGTCTCTTTATTGCGTCTGTCTAAATCTTCCATAGCAATCCTATTTTCTTCTTCTAAGGCCTTTACTACTTCATCAATGGCAGCTATGAACTGACGAGACCTCTCGGTCTGTACCGTTCCAAGTATCTTCAATGCACTGTCCTTTTTACCCTCTCTTACAAGGGGGATGAGTTCCCTCTGCACCGTATCAATGAAGGGCAAGAGGTTCTTTTCTATGCTATCTACCCTTTCCTTGTTAGGGATGGCCTTTATATCCCCGAGTAACCTCTTTACATTTGAAGATAGCTTCTCAATGACGGCCTCCTGATTATCCCATATATCTTCATCGTTCGTAATGGCCATCCTTAGAAAGGCGGTCCTTATGCCGTTTATCTCTGTCTTAAGCATAGTGGCCGAGACGATTAGCCTCTGGCGCTCGTTTAGCTCAATAAAGCCTGACCTGACCCTTGTCATGTTATAGAGCATCAGTCCAAGTAAGACCATGATTAGGGCAGACATAAAAAGATATCCTAATATAACCTTCTTTTTTAGGCTCACTGACAATAGTCTATTGAAAAGCTGCTGCATACCCCCTCCTCCTTTAAACAGAATTAACTATCTCTCCTGCTATCTCTTCAAGAGGCAAGACCTTGTCAGCGATGCCTGCATCCACCACAGCCTTTGGCATACCATAGACCACACAGGTCTCTTCGTTCTGGGCAAATATTCGTGCGCCAGTCCTCTTCATGGCCTGTAGCCCCTTACAGCCATCGTTGCCCATACCTGTAAGTATCACACCAAGGGCACGACCTGGGTAGAGCTCTGATACAGAGAGCATCAGGGCATCCACTGAGGGGCGATATATGTATTCCTCTTTGTTTTCAGAAATGGTGAGGACTGTCTCAAGCCCCCTTGGCCTCTTTAATCGCATATGTCCGCGACCTGGGGCGATATAGGCCACCCCTGGTTTAAGGACTTCACCCTCCTCTGCCTCTTTGACCCTTATCTGGCTTAGTTGATTTAGTCTGTCGGCAAAGGGACCTGTAAAATTGGCAGGCATGTGTTGTGCGATTACAATTGGCACAGGAAAGTCCTTTGGTATGTTGGGTATTATCTCCTGAAGTGCCTTCGGTCCCCCTGTAGATGTGCCTATGGCAACCAAATTGACCTTTCTGTCTCCTGTAGAGCGTATAGTGGGTGTTGCAATAACTGGTGTATCTTTTGGCCTTTGAGAGACAGGTGTAGGGACAGGTCTCTTTGCAGGCACCCTCTTTGGCATACCCTTTTTGCCAATATACTTTATCTTCTCAATCAAGAGCTCCTTTATCTTTACGATGTTGATTGAGAGTTCAGAGAGGTTTTTTGGGATAAAGTCAACGGCCCCAATCTCAAGGGCCTCAAGGGTCACCTTTGCCCCCTCTGTGGTTAAAGAACTCAACATTATTACAGGCAAAGGGCTGCTTTCCATGATCTTTCTAAGTGCCGTGATGCCATCCATCCTCGGCATCTCCACATCCATAGTTACCAGATCTGGTTTTAGCTCCCTTATTTTATCAAGTGCATCAAGCCCGTCCTTTGCAGTGCCCACTATCTTTATCTCGGGGTCAGAGGCAAGCATACTTGAAAGGGCATTCCTCATAAAGGCCGAGTCATCAACTATCAAGACCCTGATCATCGCATCTCCTTATATGCTAAAAGTAGAATCTCATTATTTTCAAAGATATTTTGTCGTAGTTAACAAAGGTGGACTATCACACAACAGTCATTGAAAGGGTCAAAACAACCCAAAGATCTTGCCAAGCATCCCAATGACCGATATGGCAGAAAAGGTCATGGCAAAGGTAAAGAGCCTTATTGAGAGAGAACGAGACTCCCTAAGCCCCTTTTCTATCTTGTCATCAATACGGGCAATGAGTATGTCAAGCTTATTTTCAATAGACATGAATCGTTCATTGAACCTACTTTCCATGCTCTCAAAACGCCTATCAATCTGCTCAAACCTCTGTTCAAATCTCTGTTCAATCTGCTCAAAACGCTTGTCAACCTGCTCAAAGCGCCTATCAATCTGCTCAAAACGCTTGTCAATCTGCTCAAATCGTTTGTCAACTTGCTCAAAACGCTTGTCAACCTGCTCAAATCGTTTGTCCATTCTTGCTTCAAGGTTTCTGATGTCTTCCTTTATGTCCCTTACATCCTCCTTTATGGAGTCTATCTGGACCTGTAGGTGGTCAAAACGGGTCTCAATGTACTTTGATGTGGGCATCAGGCTCGTGACGAGCAGTTCAATAACGCTTTTTTCGGGTATTGTTACCCCATTTTCTGACTTTTCTGACATGTTGGTTCACCTCATAAGCGAAATAACAACCTCTGTCTCATATTTATTATAAATCTTCTGGGCCATAGACCGCATTACAAAATTATTAGGATTCGTTAAGTAAGGGCGGCCAGTGGCCACCCCTTATTAAGCCTTCTATTCTGTTGGATAACCCCTCTTTTTCCAGTCTGGTATTCCCTCTCTATACCAATAGACCTTAAAACCGACTGAATGCAGCAGGATTGCCGCAGCAGGCGACCTCCAACATTTGACACCATTACAGTAAAGTACATATTCCTTTGACTTATCAAGCTTGTCTGCAAAGGATGGTCCCTCTTTAATGAGGTCATCGGTAAAAAACCATGCAGACCCCTTGATCTTTTCGGTATCGTGCTGGGCCTTTATTCGGTTGTCCAAAAAGACTACATTTTTGGACTTCCACAGTTCCTGTGCCTTATCGCCGGCAACCACTGTTATACCCTCTAACGAGGCCGGCATATCCTTTTTAGCATCTGCAAGGGCTCGTAGCTCTTGCGCCTTGTTTACCAATGCCTCAGGCCATGAAGAGGCATAGGCATTGCATACAAGGATTGTTACGATCACAACTACTCCCAAAAGACTTCTCCTTCTCATAGGTGTCTCCCCCTTTAAACAGGATGTACCCACCAAAGGTGGTTTTAATCCACATTGTCTCTCCCTTCTTTACCATAAAAAGTTACACTTTGAAGTCAAAAGGCCTAGAATGTCAATGTCGCTTGCCTCTCCTCGGGTGTGTGGTGATATGGTTTCTATGTCTTTTAATACTACCATCGCCTTTGTGAGGTTTTAAAGTGGCTATGTCTATTTAAACGCTCAGTTTCTGTTAGAGTTTAAACCAGCCTGCCGAGTGTTTGAGTTCTGAAGATATCTTTTCAAGCTCTACCGCTGCATTCTTGACCTCTGCAAATCCCTTTTGCATATGTCTCGCTATAACCGCTATCTTCTCCATATTCCTTGATACATCCTCATAGGCAACAGACTGCTCCTCAGCTGCAGCCGCTATCTGCTGCACCATATCGGCAACCTGTTCAACATAATTGACTGTATCATCAATAGAACCTATGGTCTTATCAATGCTCACAATCACCCTTTCAATAGAGCCCTTCTCACTCTGCATGAATTTAACGGATTCCTGGACCTCTATCTGCATGGCATTGACGGTCTTTGCTATGTCATCGGCAGCAGCGGTAGTCCTCTCTGCCAATTGCCTTACGCTATCTGCTACCACTGCAAAGCCCCTACCTTGCTCTCCTGCCCTTGCTGCCTCAATGGCAGCATTTAGGGCA
>Ga0308419_1001205_pt1 | contig 17316 bp, 18 predicted proteins | sample HotsprSampleMS50_FD_203674 | JGI IMG/M metagenome (GOLD analysis project Ga0308419, IMG submission 203674) | Hot spring phototrophic mat microbial communities from Mushroom Spring, Yellowstone National Park, Wyoming, United States - 20090730_MS50 ... | reverse complement strand
TCCCCGATGGCGATAAATATGTGCTTTTGTCCTGCCAATGCGGTTGTTGACAGTACTAGAACAATAGATACCACCATCAGCATCCTAAACACTGTTCTCTGCAATTTAAACATCCAAACCTCCTAAATAAAGATGATAGACATCTAAGAGATGCCCTGAGGAAAATTGTGGTCAGTTTTGTGGAATAGACATAAGTATTTTAAGACACAAGAGATTACAGCGTCTTTAAGGGATTGTTAATTTTGTGTTACAGATTGTGGTCTTCAATAATAGAAAAGGTCTTGAGCCTCACTGCTATGGGCCAAATTTACATAAAACCTACGATGGGGAACTTAGGATTCTACATAGGTAAGCCAAGATTCGTATCTCTTGTCTTTCCCCTTGACAATATCAAAAAAGACACCCTGGAGCCTCTTAGTGACCTCCCCTGCGCATCCCTTGCCAATGGTCCTGTTGTCAACCTCCCTGATTGGGGTGATCTCGGCAGCAGTGCCTGTGAAAAAGGCCTCATCGGCAAGATAGACTTCATCTCTGGTGAATCTATCCTCAACGGTCTTGATACCTAAATCTTCGGCAATCTTGATTACACTGTTACGGGTGATCCCCTCAAGGATTGATGTTAGTGGCGTGGTCTTGAGGGCCCCATTTCTGACAATAAATATGTTCTCCCCGCTACCCTCCGATACAAAGCCCGATGTATCCAGAAGTAGGGCCTCATCGTAACCATCGGTGATGGCCTCCTTCTTTGCGATCTGTGAATTTACATAGTAACCGCAGATCTTCCCCCTTGACATATTTGAATTTACATGGTTCCTGATATAGGAGGAGACCTTTACCCTTATACCCTTTTCAAGGCCATCCTCACCAAGATAGGCACCCCACGGCCATACTGCAATGGCCACCCTTATGGGATTCCCCTTTGGATAAAGTCCCATCGCACCATAACCAATATAGACTATTGGCCTGATGTAGCATTCCCTAATGCGGTTGACCTTTATCGTATCCAGTATGGCCTGCCTTATCTCTGCCTCAGAAAAGGGTATCTCAAGGAGAAATATCTTTGCCGAATCAAAGAGGCGTCGCACATGCTCATCTAACCTAAATACCGCAGGCCCTTTAGGTGTGTCATAACACCTGATGCCCTCAAAGGCCCCGAGCCCATAATGTAAGGTATGGGTTAGTATGTGTACCTTTGCCTCGTCCCAACCAACAAACTCACCATCCATCCATATCTTATCGGTCTTGGTTATCATAGTGCACCAATTCTATCACAGCCTCCTTTGGGATGTAAACTGATTTTTAGCATGTAGTTCATGTAGATACCGCCTTGATAGCTCAATCAGGCCATAGACCTTTATGTCAATCAGGTCGCCCTTACTGCCCCTTTCTGAAAGCACTTCATAAATGCCCTCAGAGGGTATAACAATGACCTCAATGTCCTCTGAATCATCAGGAGGAAATTGCTCCCTTAGGGCCTCATCGGCCAACACAGCATCATTAGCGAGATAAAAGACTATATCCTCTGCGGACATACCGGAGGAGATTGGTCCCTGTGCAAGAAAGTGTATATCAGTACTCACATAGCCTGTCTCTTCAATCAACTCGCGGTAGGCGGTATCTTTTGGGTCTTCATCTGGTGGCGTCAATCCAGCAGGAAACTCTATAACAAAGTTCTCAACCACAGGCCTATACTGCCTGACCAGTATAAACTCACCGGCCCTTGTAAATGGGACCACCGCCGCCACAGTCTTACATCTAATCCGCTCAACGGCCTCCCACTTCCTTGTTTTACCCCTTTTATCTCTGTAGGTGATTAACAGTGTCCTGAGAAAATTACCCTCCCAAAGGCCCTCTCTTTTTAATATCTCCATATTGTCTATCCAGGAGGCCAATGCATCTGCCTACCACCAAGCAGATGAAAGTGTATGTGAAATACTGTCTGCCCTGCCTCTCCATTACAATTTACCACAACCCTAAAGCCCCTGTCGGAAATGCCCTTATCTCTTGCAATCCTGTTAGCGATCTTGAAGATATGGGAAATGAGAGGGTAGTCCTCATCGCCCATGTCAGCAAGGGTGGCTATGTGCCTCTTCGGTACAATAAGCGAATGCACTGGCGCCTGAGGGTTTACATCCTCAAAGGCAACTACCTGGTCATCCTCGTAGATTATCTTTGACGGAATCTGCCTATTTACAATCTTACAAAAGATACAACCTTCCATCTTATACCTCCTTATCAATAGCCCTGTAAAAACAGGTCCTCTCGCCGGTGTGGCATGCCCCCTTACCGTGCTGGATTACCTTAACAAGCAAGGTGTCTTCATCGCAGTCATAGAATATACCCTTGACCTCCTGAAGACTCCCTGAGGTCTCGCCCTTTTTCCAGTATTTCTGTCTTGACCGAGACCAGAAGTGGGTGTAGCCGGTCTCAAGGGTCATCTGCAGCGCCTTTTCGTCCATATAAGCCATCATCAAGACCTCACCAGTATTTGCCTCCTGAATGATTGCTGGTATAAGCCCCTTTTCATCATACCTCAGTTTTGGTAGCAACGCTACACCTCCTTTATAAACACCGTGTGATATAATGAAAATAATTTCTCACCTTTATGTCAAGATGAAAATTGACCTCACCTTTAAGATGCAGTCATTATTGGTGCTCCTCCTGTCTCTGGGGGTGTTCAATACAGACATAGGCCAATGCAATGAGCTGGGGCCTGTATCGGTAAGTTTCCACAACAACAGGCTCTTTGTAGAAACGAGCCTAAAACCCGATGCGCGCCTCATAGAGGACATTGCACAGGGGATAACTAAGGAACTTGTCTTTTATGTTGACCTCTTTAGGGTCTGGAAGATATGGCCCGACGAGTTTGTAAGGGGTATAAAAATCAAACGGACCATGAAGAGCAACCCCATAAAGCGGGAGTACTTGGCCACCTCTGAGCATGAGAGGGTGATTACGGAAAGGCGATTCAAGGATGCTGAATCAATGCTTCAATGGGTCTTAAGTTTGGGTAATATAGCAATACCAGGCACATTGTCTGACCATGAAGAAGGGACCTATTACATAAAGGTCTCAGTGGAATCAATAAAACAAAAGATGCCTCCTGCTGTGGGTGCCTTGCTATTTTTCCTCCCTAACAAGGAGTTTTCGGTCTCAAGAAACTCAGAGATCTTTAATATCACTAACCCATGAGGCTCTCAAGGTCACTAATAGCATTCCTGTCTTGCCTGTTATTGATTGTGCTAATCACGGCAGTGGAGATCCACTATCTCAGCATGACCACTGTGGAACTCTCTACAAAGATCGTCCTCTTTGGGGTAATGACCTTTAATGTGGCCGCCATTATTACCCTGATCTTTTTTACCATCAGGAACATATACAAACTTCTACAGGAGAAAAAGAAGAACATACCCGGGCATCGCTTTAAGACAAAACTCGCCCTCATCTTCATTATATTTGCCCTGCTCCCTTCTCTTTTACTATTTATAATAGCGAGTGGACTGGCCTCAAACTTCATTGGCCAAATATTTTCCCCCTATCTTGGAGGGCACCTCAATCTCTCTATGGACATGGCAAGGGGATTCTACGACCATATTCAGGAACAGATGCTCCAAATTGCCGAATGGGCAGCCAAAAATAAACCACCTCATGGCCTCCCAAACACCAAGACCTACAAGGTCAAAGGAGGCAGAGATATACCAGAACTCTTTAAAGATGCTATGCAGGGCAAAAGGGGCACAGAGGTCATCACAGGTCAAGAGGGTGATATTATCAGGGCTGCCGTCCCTTGCAAAGACGAAAAGGGCTGTGCTGTGGTGGCTGAATGCGTCCTGCCTAACAGTATTACCTCTAAGGTGGAGAGGCTCAGGGAATTCAACGAGGAGTACCTCAAGGCCATCTCTTACAAAGAGCCGCTAAAGATAAACTACATCATCATTCTTGGCTTCGTTACACTGATGATCGTGTTTGCCGGATTCTGGTTCTCTTTAAAGATATCCACAAGTATTACTACCCCTATAAAACACCTTGCCATAGCCACAGAACACATAAGGCGTGGAGACTTCTCTGTAAGAGTGGATATAAAGAGCGACGACGAGATAGGACTCCTAATAGAATCCTTCAATACTATGGTTACAGATCTGTGGGACCACAAGGCATCCCTTGAAAGGGCCTATCAGGAATCCGACAAAAGGAGGCTATTTCTTGAAATGATCCTTGAGAACATCCGATCAGGGGTGCTGTTTCTCACTCAAGAGGGCAGGATCCAGACTATTAATAAGGCTGCCTTATCTATGCTAAGGCTTAGCCATGATGTTACAGGCACCCATTACAGTGAGCTGATTGCCAGGCTAAATTCAGAGGACCTCACTAAGATCGTAAAGGGTATTCAGGGCAGGCGGTATAGGAGCCTTCAGCGACAGGTCAAGGTCAATATTGAGGGGATACCTTCAGTAATTAAAGTCTTTATCTCGGATATCATAAACACAAACACAAGGGAGGCATTAGGGATACTCGTTGTCTTTGACGACCTCACAGAGATCATCAAGGCCGAGAAGGCCTTGGCGTGGCAAGAGGTGGCAAGGAGGATTGCCCATGAGATAAAGAATCCCTTGACACCGATCAGGCTTTCCGCTGAAAGGCTTTTAAAAAAATGGAAGAAAGGTGACAGCGATTTCGGAGACATTTTAGAGAGATCGCTTAGGACCATTATAAACGAGGTAGAAGGCCTCCGCTCCCTTGTGGACGAATTCACTAAATATGGCAAGATGCCTGAACTTGCTAAGACAAAGACCGACCTCATTGGTCTTATTGAGGATATCATCTCCCTATACAAAGGATTTAAGGAGATCAAGATTACCCTTTCCGCAGAAGAGATACCAGAGATAGTCCTTGACCGCCTGCAGTTTAAAAGGGCCCTCATAAATATCATAGACAATGCAATAAGGGCAATGGACAGTAAGGGTGAGCTGACAATACTGGTAGGACTTAGAGAAGACAAAGTGATCATTGATATATCAGACACTGGCCCTGGCATCAAAGAAGAGGATAAAGACAAGCTCTTCATGCCCTATTTTACAGGTGTCAGGGGCGGCACAGGCCTCGGCCTTGCAATCACAAACAAGATCATCACAGACCATGGCGGCAGGATTTACACGAAGGCTAACCCCTCAGGTGGGGCAACATTCAGCATTGAGATACCAGCAGAGGTAGAATGAAAAAAATTTCTTGGTGGTTTTTTTATATCCATCTATGGTATTATTCAAAACCTATCCAAATAATACTAACTCAAGATCGTCCTTATCAAAAAGATGACCGATTTTTAAAAGCGGGTGGTGTTTTTGCCCTTTATAGTTAGCAATTACTTACCAAGACAGAGGAGGCAAAAAAATGAGAAGAAATATCCTACTAACTAATAAGAGGTTGTTTATTGGAGTTGCTTTTGGTGTGTTACTGTCATTTATATTGGGATGGGTCGTTGCCTTTAATTTCAGTGGCAGTTACGAGACAGGCTACAAGATGGCCTATCTTGAGATGCAGCAACTACTTAAGGATGGTGTAAAGGGAAAGACCGATTTTTATATTCAGGGTCTTGATAGCTTTAAATTCTATCCCCGTTCCAATGACACCATAGCAATAACCCTTGAGGATCGGTCATAACCCCGACCGACACCGCCCCCACCCGCCCGCCTCAACACCAAACCCGCCCACCCGACCAACACCACCCCCACCCACCCGACCGACACCGCCCCCACCCACCCGACCGACACCGCCCCCACCCACCCAACCAACACCACCCCCACGCCTCAAGGTCTCACCACCAGACCACTCCACCGCCTCATTAAAGCCCTATGCCACAAGGTGCCTCCAAAGACGAGGGCGACTCATGGTTATCCACTCAAATCAGAAGTACGGTCCTATTGAGTGTATAACCTGACCGACCTTGCCCACCTAACACCCTATTTGATACACTTTAGGCTACAAATATGCCTAACAATGAGAACGATATTGACACAACCAGCCTCGCCCAACTGATAATCCAGAGGCTTGACGGCCACAGGATTGATGACCCACTTTATGTTGATTGGTTGAAACAATTAGTAAGGCAGGGTTGTGGGGGTTTTATAGTCTTTGGTGGAAGACTTGAACCTCTAAGAAGGCTCATTGCAGAACTTCAAGACATTGCCGATACACACCTGTTTATTGCCTCTGATGTAGAGTGTGGCTTAGCGAGACAGATTGAAGAGACTACCCGACTGCCTTGCCAGATGGCCCTTGCAGCAGCATTGTATCCCCATCAAGAGGGACTACTTATTGATGCCCTCAATGTGATTGCCGATGAATGCCAATATGTAGGCATAAATATGCCCCTTATCCCTGTTCTTGATGTGAATCTCAATCCAGACAATCCCATTATTGCTACTCGTGCCTTTTCTGATGACCCAACAGTAGTCTCCTGGTTCTCAGAGAGATATGTAAAGGTCTTCTCAGAAAGGGGGCTATTGATTGCGGGTAAACACTTTCCAGGTCATGGTGATACATCTATTGACTCTCATATCACACTTCCTGTGATCAATCGCTCAAGAGAAGAGTTGCTCAGTTGTGATCTGCTACCCTTTAAGAGGGCAATTGAACTGGGTATAAAGTGTATCATGGTTGGTCATCTCATGATACCCTGTCTTGATAAGGATTTCCCTGCAAGTCTGTCAAGGCCCATTATTGAAGGTATCCTCCAGGCAGAGTTGGGATTTAAGGGACTCGTTATAACCGATGCCATGAACATGGGCGCCCTTAAGGGCTTTGGCAATCATTATATACAGTGTTTAATTGCAGGGGCCGATGTCATACTGCACCCTGAGGGTTTTGAGGATTGTCTCATGAGGTTGCAGTCAGGGCTAAAACTTGGCAGACTTCCAGCAGAGACCGTCCATAGGGCATTGAACAAGATTAGAGGAATAAAAGGGGCGATTATTCCCCAAACATGTAGGGTTGATTTTTCAAAAAACAGTGCTATCGCCAATAGCCTCTTTGAGAGGGCCCCAACACTCATAAAATCCACAAATGCCTTACTGCCTCTTAAAGGGAGACATTACAGGTTTTACGCCGCAGGCCAAATCCAGGATGACCTATCCCCTCTGAGGTCAAGGTTTGGTGAGATATTGTCCATAGATAGTCCTACAGAAGGGCATGAAGAGGTGGCAATTATAGCCCTCTTTTCCACCGTTTCAGCCTGGCTTGGTACCTCAGGTATATCGCAAAAGACAAGGGATGCTGTTAGGGAGGTCATGAAGAGGGCAAGGCACAGTATAGTTTTATCCTTTGGTAGCCCTTATGTCCTCAGGCATTTCTACGATGCTGATGTATTGATAGCAGCCTATGAGGCCTCAGGGCAGATGCAGAAGGCGGTTCTGAGGTATCTTGATAGTGATGGACCTTTTAATCAGAATCTACCTGTGACCCTCATTGCTTGATTCAACACCTTAACGCACCCTTTAGACGAACACCCAATGGTCTTTAAATATCCCCTATGACCTGTGGTCTCTTGAGCAAAGAGGAGAGGACCACTGCAAGGGCTGCTGCAATTGCTGCCATCAAAAAACCTGTAGAAAATCCACCTGTAACCTCTGCCACTAGGCCTGTGACGATAGGCCCTGCAATCTGCCCTATTCCGAATATAAAGGTGATGTAACCAAAGGCGGTGGGGGCCTGTATTGGGCCAAAGTAGTCAGCAGCAGCGGCAGCCATTATAGATGGGATGCTCCAGGCGGTAATGCCAAAAAAGACGATGGATAGATACAACGGTATGCCCTTAATACCGCTTGCAGCAAATCCATAGGCTATACACTGTATGACAAAAACGGTCATAAAACCCCTTGCCCTGCCAATCCTGTCACTAAGGGTGCCAAAGATGGGACCTGAAAGCAGGCTCAATAGGCCTATCCATGCCCAGAACTGCCCTGCCACTGCCTCATCAAAGCCATAATCCTTAACGAGGGCCATAACTATAAATGTTATGTAAATCACATAACTGAACCCAAACAGCAGGTATATCAAGCCCAAATGTATAGCAATGCCTCTAAGATAGATACCAGACTGCAGCTCAGGCCCTTGTTGTCCTTTGGTCTCTCTGAGCCTCCCTATAGGTGCGAGACCCATCTCTTGGGGGCTATTACGGATTAGGATTAGATCTGTAGCAGTCACTATAAGGACGATCACCGCTGAGACTATCCAGCCAATCCTCCAGCCCTCAGTACCAAAGGCACTATTTATCCATGGGATAAGCACACCAGATATCAACAAGGCAAAGCCACTGCCTATTACCACAAATCCCGATGCCCTCCCACGGCGGTCACTGTCAAACCATCTCGTAATCAGACCCATTACTGCCACATTTGAAAGGCCACTACCCATGCCTGTTAAGAGATATAAAGGCCCGATGATTGAGTGCGTGTTGCTTAGCCCTATCAATATCATTGATACCCCAGAGACGGTGAGACCAAAAGTGAGCGTCCTTTTGGGGTTAAAGACACCGACTATCTTGCCTGCCAAGAGCACGGCAATCAGATAACCAAGAAAATTCCCAGTTCCAAGCAGCCCCATCTCGGAATAGCTTAGATGGAGACCTGCAGACATAGACGGTAACAACATGCCCAAGACAAAACGGGCAAAGCCGAGGCAGGCAAATATACTCAACATGCCTGTAAAGGCAATGACCCATCCATAGTGAAAGGGCAGCCTTACGGTATCAAAAACCGAGCCCATCAGATAGAACCCATTAGTAAAGTAAACCGTGATATAGCCATAGCCCTTAAAGGTTAGCAGAATCACGCCTGGAATTACTATTCCCTAAATTGAGGATAACAGCAAAAGTGAGAGTGATTTAGGGACATAGTGCGGAAGTCGGGAAACACGGAAGCAGGGATGCACAGAAGTGAGATGGCAATTCTTTTACTATCGCCCAATTTAGTATAATACTTACCAGTCGGGACAAGGGGGAAAATATTGTGGGTTATTAAGGTAGCAGTTATGTAAACCATCAGGTCGTTTTTTACAGAACACAATGCCTTGAGGTCTCAAGGTCTTATTTAGCAGCATAATGAACCCTGTAGGCTTTATCCTTTGGGACAGGCAGTGGACCCATGCACCAGTGGTAAGGTGCTTTAACAGTGCAGTAGGCTTAATTAAAAATTCAATCACAAGGAGGTAGCAGATGAGAAGATTCTTAGTATTAGCGGTCATATTTACCTTTCTTACAACCTTCACCTTAGAGGAGGCCTTTGCAAGGGCAGGTGGGGGCAAGAGCAGTGGCAGCAGGGGTTCAAGGAGCTACAGCGCACCTGCCAAGCCCTATCAGGCACCCTCTTCACCCTCACAGGTGCAGCGTGGGCAGCAGTCTATTCCACAAACTCAAGCAGCCCAACCCTCAAGGTGGGGAGGCTTTATGGGTATGTTGGCTGGAGGCATATTAGGTGGTATCATAGGCAACATGCTCTTTAGTTCCTTCGCCCATGGGGCGGGTGCTGGTGGCTATGGAGGCCCAGGCCTATTTGACCTCATTTTGATAGGACTGATTATCTTTGTGATCTACAAGATCGTCTCCTCAAGGCGTAAGGCCCAGCAGCCAGTCTATGCAGGGGGGTACCAACAATACAGCGGCCTTGAGAGACCACAAGAGGTCCCTGTTTACGACACCACCGCCTCAGCTATAGAAGACACCCAAAGGGGACTTTCCCACATCAGACAGTTTGATCCGGCCTTTGATGAGAGACAATTTAAGGAGGCCGTGACGGATATCTTCTTTAAGGTGCAAGCCGCATGGACTAACCGCTCTATGGAACCTGTGAAGAACCTCTTGACGCCCGAGATGTTCGGTATCATGAGCAAGGAGACAGAGACCCTGAGGATTGAAAAGAGGGTTAACAGACTTGAGAATATCGCCCTTAGAAATTTAGAGATCACTGAGGCCTGGCAGGAGGGGGGCAAGGACTTTATCACCGTTGAGATCAACGCCAATGTCATTGACTATGTGACTGATGAGGCCGGCAGGGTCATTGAGGGTAGCAACACCGACCCTGTTAGGTTCGTAGAATACTGGACCTTTACAAGACCTGTAGGGTCAATCCAGTGGCAACTCTGTGCCATCCAGCAGGCCTAACTTTGAGATAACAGGTGCTTGGGAGATTACGATTACTGACTGCCGGAGAGTCACACGGCAAGGGTCTTGTGGGTATCCTTGAAGGGCTCCCGGCAGGTTTAAAGATTGATCCTGCTATAATAGACCATCAGCTCCAGCGTAGGCAGAGGGGTTACGGCAGAGGTGACAGGATGAAGATTGAAAAGGACCAGGTTGAGATACTCTCTGGCGTTAGATGGGGCCTTACGATTGGATCGCCAATTACCCTGATGATTCATAACCGTGACTGGAAAAACTGGCAAGAGGGCATGTCTATTGATCCCCTCTTTAAGGACTATATACCAGCGGTTACAAAACCAAGGCCCGGACATGCAGACCTTTCAGGGGTCTTGAAGTTTGGCTTTAGAGATGCAAGGAATGTGTTAGAGCGTTCAAGCGCCAGAGAGACCGCAATGCGTGTGGCATTGGGGGCTCTGGCCCGACAGATGCTTTCGGTCTTTGGCATTGAGGTCTTTAGCTTTGTCCTCTCCATTGGTCCTGTCAGGGTGGATGACTCGTTCCTGTTTAGCCCTGACACCGACTTTGAGTCCCTCTTCGCCCTCGCCGAGTCCTCAGAGGTCAGGTGCCACGATGCTGAAACCACTATTGCCATGAAGGAGACTATTGATAGGGCCTCAAGCGATGGTGATACAGTTGGTGGTGTTTTTGCCTTGGTTATTAGGGGTATGCCTGTGGGGCTTGGCAGCCACATCCAGTGGGATACCCGCCTTGATGCAAGGTTTGCCTATGCGCTTATGGGTATTCAGGCCATTAAGGGCGTGGAGATCGGTAAGGGCTTTGATATGGCAAGCGGCAAGGGCTCTACGGTAATGGACGAGATATTTTATGAGCCCCAAAGGGGATATTACCGCAAGACCAACCTTGCCGGTGGTATTGAGGGTGGTATGACTAACGGTATGCCCATTGTCATAAGGGCAGCCATGAAGCCTATACCTACCCTAAAGAGGCCCCTTGCCTCTGTGGACTTTGTCACTAAAGAGCCCTACAGGGCAGCCTATGAGAGGTCTGATGTTTGCGCCGTACCTGCTGCGTCAGTTATTGCAGAGGCAATGGGCTCTATTGTGATCGCCGACGCCTTCCTTGAGAAGTTTGGCGGTGATTCAATTGAAGAGACAGGCAGAAATTACGCTGCCTACAAAGAATACCTAAATGGGGCCTGATGACTAAAGTCCTTTCAGCTGCCTTAATCTTCTCTATACTGCTAATACCTCTTGAAGCCTTAGCCACAGAAGGTGATGTCAGTTCGTATCTCGCCCTCGGTAAAATGGCCCTTGATAAGGGCGATGCAGAGGCTGCGGCACAATACCTGACACTTTCTATAGAAAAACTACCTTTACTTGCCGATTATGCCCTCTATTGGCGTGCCTTGGCATATGAAAGGCTAAAAGATACCGATGGTGCCCTTAAGGACCTGAGGAAGGTCATTGAGGTGCACAAGGGATCGCCACTTATAAGGCAGGCAAGGTCAAGAGAAGTGGAGATACTCAAAAGGACAGATCATGATGACTATTTAAGGGCTGTAGAGGCATATATCAAGGACTACTCGTCGGACTACGCAACCATCTTGTCTCATGCCCAATATCTCTATCAAAGGGGTGATCAATCAAAGGCAAAAAGACTCTTTAAAGAGGTCTTCATCAATACCACCAATACCCTTGCCACAAAGGCACTAAAGGCATTAGGCGAAGACGCCCTCACCGCTGAAGACCTCCTTAAAAAGGCCAATAACCTTAACAAACAGTGGCTCTTTAGTGAGGCCGAGCGGTATTTTAAGGAGGCCCAGAAGAAGGACAAGAGGGGACAATTGAGGTCTGCTATCAGAGAGGGGCTTGCCTATAGCTACTTCAGGCAGAAGAGGTACAAGGAGGCCTCAGAGCTTTACAAGGAAAGGAGAGACCTATACTGGTACAGTAGGTCACTCTTAAGGGCAAGGGAGATTGCCACCTTTGAGGAAAACCTTAAGAGATTGAAGGACAGTGATGATAAGAGGATACTCCCGTTACTCATCTCTTATGGGAATATAAAGCGTAGGGCTGGTGCAGTGGATGAGGCATTAACCCTCTTTAATGAGTTACTCAAAAGGCATACCGACAAAAAGGGGCAAGAGCCTGTCCTATGGGCCATTGCATGGACTCATTACCTACAGAGGGATTATGAGAGGGCAGTAACAGTCCTGACAAGGTTAAGTGACCAATATGGGGATGCCCGTTATTCCTACTGGCTCAAAAAGGCACAGGCGCACCTTGATAATCCTGAGAAAACTAAGACCCTGTCAATTGGCTATAGGGATTATTATGGCTATTTGACTGCGTTAAAAGAAGGGCTTCCTATAAAAAGCATCGGCAGCGCTTATAATCTTCAGAATGTGCCCAATAAGTTACAGAGGGCAGAGGTATTGTTCACGATCGGACTCAAGGAGGAGGCCGTCACAGAGGCAGTGTACTCTGTAAGGTTAAGCGGCGATGCCCTCCAGTCAGCTGCTGCAAGTGCCTTTTTGCATAGGGTAGGCAATCACCAATATGCCGTTAATATTATCTCAAAGACACCTTATAGAGAAGAATATCACCCTTTGCTCTATCCCTTTGTGTTTATGGACGAGATCCAAGAGGCTGCAAGGCAGACAGGCCTTGATCCGTTGCTGATACTTTCGGTTATAAGAGAAGAGTCTCGCTATCACCCAGAGGCAAGGTCAATAGCAGGCGCCCTCGGATTGATGCAGCTCATGCCTACTACTGCAAGGCTCTATGAGAGGCATGCAAAGGTGAGTGTCAATAGCAATTCAGACCTCTTTGAGCCTAAGAGAAATATCCTGATTGGTTCACACTATCTCAAGCACCTAATAAATCTCTTTGGCTCTCTGCCCCCTGCCATTGCAGCATACAACGCCGGTGAAGAGGTAGTAAAGGAGTGGTTAAAGAAGGGTAACTACAAGGGTATTGATGAGTTTATTGAGGACATACCCTATGAGGAGACCAACAACTATGTAAAAAAGGTCCTGACCACATATTTTGAATACCTACGCACTAAGGATACTCCAATGCCTGACCCTAAGGCCATTGGTATCCTGTAAGGACTTTGTAATTTATGGCCCGAATTGTGTATTATTCTAACCTATCTTTAGCAGCTATAATTAATGTAAAAGCTGAAGTTGCCCCATTTAACCCATAGTGCGATAGTCAGAGATGACAGAAGCGAGGAAGCAATGAGGTAATTTTGATTTTTTACTTCCGAGCCTCCTTACTTCCGCACTATCTTGCCTGCTAACGAAAAATTTAAACTAAAGGAGGTAAAACTTGGATAGCCTAAAGGTCTTTGAAGAGAAGATAGCCTATGCAATTGAGAAGATAAAGAGTCTCAAGGAGGAAAAGGCTGCCCTTGAGCGTAGGATAGTAGAATTAGAAACAATTATTAAGCAGAAGGATGCCGAGATTGAGAACCTCAATGAGGACAAGTTTAAGATAAAGGGTCAGATAGAGGACCTAGTCAGGGAACTTGACAATATACAGATCCAATAAAGATGCATGGAAAGTGTTGAGGTAGTTATACTCGGCATGCGTTACAGGATAACAGGCGATGAACCGCCTGAGTATATCCAGGAGCTTGCCGAGTTTGTAGATGGTAAACTTAGAGAGGTCAGAGAAAAGTCGCCTCAGATCACACCACTAAAGGCTGCTGTACTGACGGCCCTCAATATTGCGGACGAGTTAAAAAAGACCAGGAAAGAATTTGAGTCTGTCTCAAAGGAGATAAGATTCATTGAGGACAAGGCCGAGAGCATCATAAAACTCTTTGAGTAGCCTTTCTGAGTGTGAACCTTGTGAGTAATCCTAGATAGATCAATGCGCATAGGGGCTTAAACCATAAGCCCAAGTGGGGATACCATCGCCTCAAAACTTCTGGCAGTACATCAAGACAGATGCAGATAACTATCAAGACCACTGCTGCCCACCTATCAGTCCCTTTTTGTAATAGATAGATAGCAGTGAGTGAAATGGCCGGGGCTACTATAACATAGCTATTCTGCTCGGTCATTGGGTGAAAGACCATCAGGTATGCTGTGGCGAGCCCCAAAAAGGTTATGGCTAAAAGAGGTTGCTGAAGGGTTATCCTTGCATAGAGCCATAAGCTCAGGGTAAGCATCCCTGCTACTACCCTAACCACCACCGAGTATAGCCCCTCTAAGTGAAGTCCCATAGCCCTAAGCAGGCCATTTATATCGGCAAAACTCTTCTTTGTGGTGGCTAACCCACTCATTTCCCTCAGGGCACCCTTATACTGAGAGAGTGCATAGGCAGGGTCAGCAGACAAGAAGGGTATTACCAACAAACCCAATAGGATTAATGCAAACCTCCATATAAGGGTTGGGTATGCTGCTATAGCAAGGAGTGAGAGGATCAAACCTGTCTGCTTAACTGCCACAAGTAGCCCAAGGCAAAGGGAACATCTCCACCACTGATGGCGTATTAGAAATACCATAGCCCACACGCATAGGGCACTGAAGACAAGGTTGGCCTGCCCATTCCTCAAGGCCCCAATTGATGGAGTAACAATTAGCAATGTGGCAACAAGGAGATACTCCCCCCATCTATGGTGGAAATTATCCTTGATAAAAACAAATATTCCCCATACAAATATAAATAGCGAGAGGCCTCGCCACAGTATATCCCCAATAGGCACACCAAGATGGTAAAATGGCATATAGACATATACAAACTGCGGTAGATAGTGAAATGATAGGGCATTACCGTAGAGGTCCTGCTGCATTAGCCAATTTGAGACGGCATTGTAATAGACTGGCACGACACTCCGCTTAGTAGGGTCTTTATAGACCAAAAGGGCTACCACAAGGAATGTGACCAACCAAACTACTATGGCAATAGTGAACAGCCTTTTATGACTCTTAAGAACCATGAGGGTGTTATTGTAACATCAGACCATTAGAAAGAAACATAGGAGTCTAACCTCCCAAAACCCGATTTATAAATTCTAAAACAGTTCCATCTCCCTTGAGGGGATAGGGAGAGGGTGAATAGTTCACCACATCCCTCTGTGGCAGAGTTTCAGTTAAGCCGTGTTTTGGAGCTTATACAGCCAAAGCACAAAGTTAAAAGGGTTTTGGCAGCCCTGTCTCCACTGTAACTGCATTTTTTTGTGGTTAAGAGATATCACAATCCAGAGCATGTTAACTCCGATTGCAACACAAATACCCATCTGATATAATCCAGTAAGACATGCACAATCTAAACCTTGAGAAATTTAATCTACTTATCCTCATATCCGGTCTTGTCAACTCCTCACTGGATATTGGTGAGATAAGGAAAAGGGCCGTTGATTCGGCCTTAAAACTCCTAAATGCTGAGGCAGGTAGCATACTATTGCTTGACCAGTCAAGTGGAGAACTCTTTTTTGATACCGCTGTCGGTGACAAAGGGGAGGAGGTAAAGACCATTAGGCTTAAAAGGGGAGAGGGCATAGCAGGGTGGGTCGTGGCAAACCGGAAGGGCCCAGATAATCAATGATGTCCAGTCTGATAAACGCTTCTATAAAGAGGCCGATCATAAGAGTGGCTTTAAGACGAGGAATATGATCTGTGTCCCCTTAATGACTAAACACAGGATAATTGGGGCACTCCAGGTCATTAATAAATACAACAATGGGCAGCCAGATGCCTTTACATCGGAGGATCTGGAACTCCTATCTGCCCTTGCCAATCAGGTCGCATTCGCCATTGAAAAAGCACAGCTCTATGAGGAACTAAGAGAGACCTTTTACGCAACCATACATGCCCTAACAGAGACGGTAGAGAAGCGAGACATCATGACTGCTGGACACACAAGGCGTGTTACCAAATACTGCATGGCAATCGGTAAAGAGTTATCGCTCTCGTCAAAGGATATGGTCAACCTTAAGCTCGCCTCTTTACTCCATGATATTGGAAAGATAGCGGTAAGTGATGAGATCTTAAACAACTCAAGCAAACTTAGCTATAGTGAGCAACATATTCTGAAAATGCATCCCCTATATGGTGCAGAGATACTCTCACATATCAAGTCCCTTAAGGATGTTGTACCCTCTGTTAAGCACCACCACGAACTATTTAATGGAAGCGGTTATCCAGATCGCTTGCGGGGAGACGAGATACCCCTTTACGCAAGGATAATATCTGTGGCAGATGCCTTTGATCTCTTTATATACCAAAAGGGGATTAGCAGAGATGAGGCCATAAAGGAGATCAAAGAGAAGATATGGATTGAATATGATGGAGAGATAGTTAACGGTTTTCTGAGGGCCTTAAAGAAAATAGACGAAAGGAGCGAGATATGAGAATCAGGGTGCTTGGTTGTTCAGGGGCAGAGATGCCTGGACACAATACCACAAGTTTTCTTATTAATGACACAGTAGCCTTAGATGCGGGCAGTATAACCAGTATGCTCAGTGAAAGGGAGCAGTGGAAGATACAGAAGATATTTATCACCCATGCCCACCTTGATCACATAAAGGGCATACCCTTTCTTGCGGATAACCTTATAATGAAAAGACAGGACCACAAGGTTGAGGTGCTTAGCATTAAGTCTGTAATCCAGACCATAAAGGAGAACCTCCTAAATACCTCTGTATGGCCTGATTTTACAGTAATCCCCCATCCCAACAATGGCATACTCAGACTTATAGCACTGAAAGAGGGCCTCCCAGTTGTATTTGACGGTGTGACTGTCACGGCCATCAAGGTCAATCATTCTGTGCCTGCAGTGGGCTACTTTCTTGAAGATAATGCTGGTGGCACACTATTTTTTACAGGCGATACAGGCCCCACAGAGAGCACCTGGAAAAAGCTCAGGGGGAGACAAATCAATACCTTGATAATAGAGGTGTCTTTTCCAAATAAGATGAGGGAGATGGCGATATTAACAGGGCATCTTACATCAGAACTACTTAGGGATGAATTAAAAAAGATCAGCCCCCCGCCAAAGAGGATCTACATTACCCACCCTAAACCACAACTCTACGACCAGATTAGTAAGGAATTAAGAGAACTGCAGATCAAAAACCTGTCATTGTTAAAGGATGGACAGCGAATAACGGTAAACAGATAAGCCCTGCCCACTTGCCTTCCTTGAGTTGGG
>Ga0308419_1001204_pt1 | contig 17328 bp, 14 predicted proteins | sample HotsprSampleMS50_FD_203674 | JGI IMG/M metagenome (GOLD analysis project Ga0308419, IMG submission 203674) | Hot spring phototrophic mat microbial communities from Mushroom Spring, Yellowstone National Park, Wyoming, United States - 20090730_MS50 ... | reverse complement strand
AAAAAAATGCACCGAAACCCGATAGCCAATTTCGTGCGCTTGAAGTTAAATCGCTTGATGTCTTGGAACGGCTTGGCGAAACCGTCGCAACCTACGCGCAAGCACAACCGCAAGCCCATCTTGACGCGAAAGCATGGCGCATTGAATCGCCTATTATTGCACGCTTAATGCAAAAATTGAAACACAACAGCATTCCGCTCGGCGAGTTAGTTCACGGAAAATTTTATAGAGGAATTACGACAGGCTGTAACGAAGCCTTTGTGATTGATGCTGAAACCCGCGCCAAACTGATTGCCGAAGACCCGAAGAGTGCTGAAATTATTAAGCCTTTCTTACGCGGACGCGACATCAAACGCTACGAAATCAATAACCCGAATTTGTATGTGATATATGTTCCTTGGGATTTTGATACGAAAAAATATCCTGCCGTTTTTGAGCATCTCAAAAAATTCAAAAAAGAACTAAGTGATAGACCTGAAGTAAAGCAAGGGCGATTTTCATGGTATGCAATGAGTCGATACGCTGCTGATTATGTTGAAGAATTTGAAAAGCCGAAGATTGTTATCCCACGAATACAGTTATTTGCTTCATTTTGCTACGACGCGGGTGGGCATTTTATGCTTGATAGCTCTTACATCTGTCCAACTGAAAATTTGTTTCTGTTAGGTTATATCAACAGCAATGTTTTTTGGTTCATTCTGAAGCAGTCTTGTAACTCGATACAAAACAATTATTTAAACATTCAAATTGCTACAATCTCAAAACTCCCAATTCCGCGTGTGAGTAAGGCGCAAGAGGTGGAGATTGCGCAGAGGGTTGAGAAGATACTTGCGGGAAAAGAGAGAGGCAAGGACACGACGGCATTGGAGCGGGAGATTGATGAGATGGTGTATCGGTTGTATGGGTTAAGTTACGAGGAGGTCAAGGTCGTAGACCCTGAATTTTGGTTAAGTCGTGAGGAGTATGAGCAGGTTCGGTTGGGCGGCGTGGGGGGTTGACGGTATTTAAGTCCTGTCTTTCAACAGGGAGAGGGGATTGGGTGAAGTCGAGGCAGGGCGAGGTTATTTTTTCTTTTTGGGCAAATAGGTTAGCGTGGAGGCAAGGTTGGGTTGGAAGAGCTGTTCGGCAACGGTGCGTAGGTCTTTTGGCGTGGTGGCGTTGATGCGTTCGATGATGTCGTCGCTGGAGAAGATATGCCCGAAGTAGAAGATGTCGCGGGCAATGTGAGAGATGCGGCTGGACATGCTTTCTTGCGCCATGATGACGCCGCCTTTGAGTTGGGCTTTAGCGAGTTCGAGTTCTTTGTGGGGGATAGATTTTTGAGTGAGCTTATCGAGTTCGGTGCGGATGAGGGCGCTGGCGCGGTCGAGTTTATCGGCGTCGGTGCCGAGGTAGATGCTAAGCATGCTGGTTTCGTCGTAGTGATGGAGGGAGGAATAGATGGTGTAGGCGAGGGCATGTTTTTCACGCAGTTCAAGATTGAGCCGTGAGCTCATGCCACCGCCAAGGACGATATTGAGCAAGAGAGCGGCGTAGTATTGGTTGTCATTGCGCAGGAGTGGGAACCCCATCATCAGGTGTGCCTGTGAAAGAGGTTTGACTTTTTCTTTGACAAAGGGTTTATAGTCGTGATGAGCATAGAGTTGGCGTTGGTTGTGAGAAGTTAGGCAGTGTTTGGGCACAAATTTTTCGGCTAAGGCAAGCATCTGGCGGTGAGAGACATTGCCGGCGGCAACGAGCAGCATGTTGTCGGTGGTGTAAGTGCGTTGCATGTATTGCACAAGGTCAGCGCGTGTAAAGGTGCTTACCGTTTTTGGCTTGCCTGTAATGGGCATGCCTAAGGGATGGCGATAGTAAAAGAGTTCGTCGAAGTCATCGCTGATAAGCTCGTCCGGCGTATCTTCAAGGCTTTTAATTTCTTCGAGAACAACAAGTTTTTCTTTTTCAAGTTCATCTTCTGGGAAAGTCGGATGGAAGACAAGGTCGGTGAGCACATCGACGGCGACATGGATATAATCATCGAGCACGCGCGCATAGAAGCAAGTTTGGTCTTTGCTGGTATAGGCATTGAGATAGCCGCCGACGCGTTCAAGGCTTTTTGAGATTTCGATGTAGTTGCGCTTTTTTGTGCCTTTGAAGACCATGTGTTCAATGAAGTGCGAGATGCCGTTATGCTCAAAAGATTCATCACGCGAGCCGACATTAATCCAAAGACCGATGGAGGCACTGCGAACGGTTTTGACCGTTTCCGTAATAAGCGTCAGTCCGTTTGGGAGTGTGGTGCGCTCCACGGTGGAAGGGAGCGGCGTTGCCAGAGAAGTCGAAGCTAATTTTGCCTTGCGCATAGACTCGGATAAATTTTTATGCAAAAATGTTTGAAATCAAAAAAACGTTTGAGCGAATATATCAAAAAAGAGAATCGTGATGCCTCAAAAGAGTTACTTTGAGTGGTTTGAGTTGCCCGAGAGGCTAAGGCTCGATGTCAAGGAGCTTCAGAAGCGTTTTTATGCCCTTTCTCGAGCGGTGCATCCAGATTTTCATCAGACGGCAAGCGAAGCACAAAAGACCCTTAGCCTTGATGCGTCAGCGGAGCTCAATCAAGCCTTTCTGACACTCAAAGACCGTGAAAAGCGCCTGCAATATGTGCTAACGCGACATTTGGGCGAACTTAGCGAAGCCGAAAAGAAACAAACACCCCCGGAACTTTTGATGCGGCTGATGGAGATTCGCGAACAATTGGAGCACTTCAAACGCGAGCGAAGCGAAAGCCTAAGGACAGCACTGCAGCACGAACAAGCGCAATTAGAAGCCGAACGAAATACCATAGACCAACAAATCGACGCACTCATGCAAGCCTTCGATGACGCCACCACCCCGGAAGCCAAACGCTCTGCCTTGGTTGAGATTCGCAAACTGATGCTGAAGAAAAATTATCTGCAATCCTTAATTCTCACCATCCAAAACGAGCTAAATCCAGAAACGGTATGAACCAGACCATGCGCAGAGGCGAAGATCTTCTCCAAAGCGGTAAAGACCGCCAGAAGGAATGAACCAGATATGAGAATTTTGGTTACTGGTAGCACGGGCTACATTGGCGTAGCCTTGTTGAAACTGCTGCATCAGCTCTATCCAAATGAGTGTGCGCTTTATGCGTTGGTGCGCAAAGATTCGCCACGAGCGCGCTTAGCAGGATTGCCCATTGAGTTTGTAACGGGCGACATTTTGCATGCACCATCTTTGTGGAAAGCCACAAAAGGCATGGATGCAGTCTTTCATGTGGCGGGATTGGTCAGCTTCGAGCAGCGTCGGTATCGGCAGTTGTATAAGACCAATGTAGTGGGCACACGCAATGTGGTCGATGCCTGCTTAAAAAACGGGGTCAAGCGGCTGATTTATACCAGCTCTACGGCGGCAATTGGGGTCAATAGCGATGGCACGCCCAGCAACGAAGAGAGCACTTTTCAAGGCTGGCAGAGACGCATTGGATACATGGTCTCTAAGTATTTGGCAGAGCTGGAAGTCATGCGCGGCATTGCCGAAGGGTTAGATGCCGTCATGCTCAATCCGGGCATTGTGATAGGCAATTCTTACGGGGTGGATAACATAGCGTCGCAGTGGTTACGGGAAGTGTTTTTGGGCAAAGTGCCGTTCTATCCGCAAGGTGGAGCAGGATTTGTGGATATTCACGATGTGGCGATGGCGCATATTTTGGCGTGGCAAGGGGGCAGGTGCGGAGAGCGCTACATTATTGTCGCCCAAAATTGGGGCTATCATGAGCTATTTGAAGAATTGGCAAAATATGGCGGGCGGAGTCGCAGTGCTGTGCCCCTAAGTTGGTCATTTGGGCGATTGCTGGCACTTGGCACGGAATTGCTCTACAGCATCAGCAAAAAAGAAAGCCCTATCACACTCGACGGCGTAAGACTTTCGGAACGCAAACTCTTCTATGACAATTGCAAATCGCGCCGAGAGTTGGGACTAAACTATTTGGCATTTGCCACGACGTTAGAGCGGCTGTTGGATTCGTATAAGTTACCGTTTCGCCGTAGCTCTGTGAGCATGCGGTATCAAAAAGAGCATCTCAATTAAAATCTTTACGGATATGCAGCACCGACAAGCATCACGAATAAAAGCGCTACATATCCAAGTGCTGGCGCTGATGCTATGGACAAATATCCTGTTCGCACAACCTGCGGGATTGCGACCGGGTAGTCTTGTCCCAGATGTGCGGCTCAAGAGTGTAAATGGCGAAAGCTACTCGCTCTACGCACAGAAGGGTAAGAAAGGTTATGTTATTGTTTTTATCTCCACGCAGTGCCCAGTCTCCAATGCCTACAATGCCCGTTTCATCAAATTGGCAGAACTGGCAAAAGAGAGCATGATGGAATTTATTGCCATCAATTCCAATGCCACCGAACCGTTTGAAGAAGTGCAACTGCATGCTCGAGAAAAAGGCTTCAGCTTTCCAGTGTTGAAAGATGAGAACAATCGTGTCTGTGATGCCTTCGGTGCAAAAGTAACGCCTGAAGCATTTTTGTTAGATGCTAACTTTAGGCTCGTCTATCGCGGTCGCATTGATGACAATCAGCGTGAAGAAAAAGTGGTCTCCAAAGATTTAGAAGAGGCAATTGCGGCATATTTAGCGGGCAGAGCGCCACTGACGCCGGTAACCACGGCTCGGGGTTGCACTATCAAACGAGCAGAGTAACCGCAAGGCACGAAATAAGTCCCCCGTAGTGTTAACACGCTTCAGGTCTGACTAACAGCAAATGCGCGGCATAACTGCATAAACAACTTGCCAGAATGGAAAACCAAAGCCAGCCGAAGAAGGGCTTACAAATGGAATCGGATACGCCGTCAGGCAATGTGCTCGATACCTTGCTGCTGCGGCGGCTGTATCGCTATGTCAAGCCCTATCCAGTATTGCTGGCGAGTGCGACGGTGCTGACCATCAGCGCCGCGATGATTTCTCCCCTGCGTCCGTATCTGACGAAATTAGCGATTGACTCCTACATCGCCATCGGTGATTACGCGGGGCTATTTGCACTAAGCATGGTGTTTTTAGGCGTGCTGGGACTTGAAGCCTTGGCACAATTTGGTAGCACCTACCTGACACAGCTTTTGGGACAAAAAGCCGTGATGAGCTTACGGCTCGATATTTTCACCCATTTGCAAAAGCTCTCGCTATCGTTTTTCGACCGCAATCCTATCGGGCGACTGATGACGCGCGTGACCAACGATGTGGAAACGCTCAACGAAATGCTCTCCAGTGGGCTGGTCTCACTCTTGGGCGATGTGTTTCAGCTGACCTTTATCATTGTGATGATGTTCATCTTAGATTGGCGATTGACACTAGTAACGTTTAGCGTACTGCCGCTCATGTTTTGGGCAACGATGGTGTTCAAAAAGTATGTTCGCATTGCTTACCAAGATGTGCGCACCGAAGTGGCACGGCTCAATGCTTTTTTGCAAGAGCACATCACGGGCATGATGATTGTGCAACTTTTCGGGCGAGAGCAGAAAGAGTTTGAAAAGCATGCCGACATTAACGCCGCACATCGCGACGCCAACATCCGCTCTGTGTGGTATTACTCCATCTTCTACCCCACCATTGAATTGCTCTCGGCAATTGCCTTGGGCTTAATCATCTGGTATAGCAGTTCCCGCATCTTGGAACACTCGCTCACGCTGGGCGTGGTCATTTCCTTTGTGCAATACGTTGCACTCTTTTTCCGCCCACTGCAAGACCTCTCCGACAAGTTCAACATCATGCAGACGGCGGTGACGAGCGCCGAACGCATCTTCAAGCTGCTTGACCAAAAAGTCTTCATCAAAGAGCCTGAACAGCCCATCGTGCCAAAAAACATTCGTGGTGAAGTTCGCTTCGAGCAAGTCTCATTTGCATACATTGATGAGCATTGGGTGCTGCACGATGTGAGCTTTGAAGCTAAAGCTGGCGAGAAGATTGCCTTGGTGGGCGCCACTGGTAGCGGCAAATCCACCATCATTAACTTGCTATGCAAATTTTATGAGCCGCAAAAAGGAAGGATTTTGCTCGATGGCATTGACATTCGCCATATTCCAGAGCGGGAATTGCGACGCCATATTGGCGTGGTGCTTCAAGATGTGTTCCTGTTTTCTGGCTCGGTGCGCGACAATATCACGCTGGGCAATCCTGACATCACCGATGCTGAAATTGAACGCGCCGCCGCATTGGTTGGCGCAAATGCCTTTATTGAAAAGCTCCCAAATGGATACCACTACGCCGTGCAAGAGCGCGGCAGTGCGCTATCCACTGGACAGCGCCAACTCATTTCATTTGTGCGCGCCATGGTCTATAACCCCAAAATCTTGGTGCTCGATGAAGCCACAAGTTCAGTCGATACCGAAACCGAGCAGTTCATCGAAAAAGCGCTCGAGACCCTCATGCACGGTCGAACTTCAATCGTGATTGCGCATCGTCTCTCGACGGTGCAGAAAGCTGACAAAATTATCGTGCTGCATCGAGGTGTCATTCGCGAAATGGGCACGCATCAAGAACTCTTGCAACAGCGAGGTTTATACCACAAGCTCTATGAACTGCAATATGCTGAACGCCCATCAGCCTACGCTGAACACGACAAAGCACGCCTCTCTCTTGCCAGTGTGCTTGAGAAAGGCAAGTAAAATCCGTGGGCAAATTTTTCAGTATATCGCCTTGCCAGAAAAAAACATTGACTGCGATGAGTTGGGCACATATCGTCGGACAAAAAAAACAAATTGAAGTGCTGCGCCGTGCTGTGCAGACCAATCGCTTAGCCAGTGCGTATTTGTTCATCGGTCAAGACGGCGTAGGCAAAGATGCTGTGGCATTAGAGTTAGCCAAAGTGCTGAATTGCCTTGCCGATGACGCCCTGCAACGCGCCGAAGCCTGCGACCAATGCGAAAGCTGTCGGCAGTTTGCAGAACTCATGCACCCCAACCTTGAATATGTCTTTCCTATAGAAGGCGCCGTCATCAAAGATATTTCCGAAGCCAGCAAGGAGCGTGAAAAACAGGAAAGCGCCTTGGCACAATACAAACAGCTTTTTGCCGAGAAACGGCGCAATCCCTACTTCAAAATGCAGATGGAAAAATCCATGGGAATTTTGGCAGAGCAGATTGAAGAGCTCATTCGCAAATCGCTCTACAAGCCCAGCAATGGCAGAATGCGCATCTATCTGATTTCACAAGCAGAACGGATGAACACGACGGCGGCAAACCGATTGCTCAAGCTCTTGGAAGAACCACCACCCTTTGTGCTCTTCATTCTGACCACGTCGCGCTTAGAGCAGATGCTCCCGACGATTGTCTCACGCTGTCAGCCCCTACGCTTTTCAGCGCTCTCATCTGCCGAAATTGCGCACGCCTTAGAAGCAAAGTCAGCGGCGCCAGAGCGTGTCGCGTTTGCCGCAAGTTTTGCACGTGGCAATTTTTACAAAGCCCAACAGCTTCTTGAAAATCCGCTCGAGCAACAGTGGCGCAATAAAGCACTGGATTGGCTACGTGCTATATTGGCTTCAGGGCGAGAGCTGGAGATGATTCGCTACATTGAGGAATTTGCAAAGAAAGAGTCCTCGCGTGAAGAACAGTTGCAGGTACTCTCGGCGCTTTTGCTACTGTTTCAAGATGCACTGCGCTATCGTGCCGTAGGGACAGACATAGACATCATCAACCGCGATATTGTGGAAACCGTGATAAAATTTTCACGAGCTTTTCCCAATGCCGATTTGGACGCTGCCGCGGCGGCAGTGGAAGACACCATCTATCAACTAATGCGCAACGCAAATGCCCTATTGGCACTGGCAGCTCTCTCTATTCGGCTAAAAGCCGTGCTCAACGGGAAAGCTGTGCCCACTTAGCATGTATGGCTGTTTCAAGGTAGGAAAAGTGCGCATGAAACAAATCTTGATGAAAGCAGAATCGTAAAGAAACGAAAAACGACACTCTACTATGCAACCCATCACATTTGCTGAATTTACTTTGCCGAATGGCTTGCACTGCATTGTGCATGAAAATCACACTGTGCCGATTGTCGCCGTAGACCTGTGGTATCATGTTGGCTCAAAAAATGAGCGACCAGACCGCACAGGACTAGCGCATCTTTTCGAGCATATGATGTTTCAAGGCTCGCGTCATGTTGGCAAGACCGAGCACTTTGCCTATGTTCAACGCGCAGGCGGCACACTCAACGCAACCACCAATGAAGACCGTACCAACTACTTTGAAACCTTGCCTTCCAATCAATTGGAGCTTGCACTTTGGTTAGAATCAGACCGCATGATGAGTCTGGACATCAGTGCAGAGAACTTTGAAAATCAGCGTCAGGTGGTCAAAGAAGAGCGGCAAATGCGATACGACAATGCTCCATACGGCACCGTGTATGAGCACTTGCATCAGCGTGCATACTTTCAGCACCCATACCGCTGGACAACCATTGGCACCATGGCACATCTTGATGCGGCAACTCTCGAAGAAGCACAAGAGTTCTTCAAAACCTACTATGTGCCGAACAATGCCACGCTGGTCTTATCGGGAGATGTAACAGCAGAAGAAGCCGAGAAAGCCGTAATGCGGTATTTCGGCGATATTCCCAGCGGAAAGGAAATTACGCGTCCCACAGACTTTGACCTGCCATTGACCACAGAAGTGCGCGACACAATCTACGACCACGTAGAACTGGCTGGCTTATTCATGGCATATCGAATTTGCGATGTGAAAAATTTTGATGCCGACGTGCTGGGCATCATTGACCATATACTGGCAGGCGGACGCAGCTCAAGGCTGTATCAAAACTTGGTGCATACCAAACAGATTGCACAGTCGGTCGGTGCCTTTGCTGCGCCGGGCGAGCATCCGGGACTCTTTTTCATCCATGCGATTGCCGCACAGGGAGTGTCCCTTGCAGAATTAGAGCATGACATTGATGCTGAACTTCAGCGCCTTATTGATGGTCAGCTTAGTGAAGCAGAATTGCAGAAGGCAAAAAATAGCTACGAGACCCGATTGCTGAAGAGTATTTCAACAGCAATAGGCGTAGCCGATAATCTGGCTTACTTCCATACCTTTTTTGGCGGTGCCGCAGAAATCAATCATGAGCTGGAGCGCGCCACAAAAGTATCGCTCGAGGATGTTCAGCGCGTTGCAAAGCAATACTTTGCAGGCAAAGGGCGCGTGATATTACACTGGCTTCCAAAAACCAAAGTCATAACGAGTTAAAAACCACTGCAGTACAATGCGAGAACTTGTCAGGAAATATGCAACCACGCTATTCGTATTTGCTCTCCTACTGTTCTCAAACCTCTACACACTAAGCTATGAGTATAGCATAAGCCGTGACGCAATGGACCTGACCTATACAATGCTCCCAAGTGTGTATCATGTCTCGAATATGAGTACCGATGTGTCAGATTATCAGATTCATGAACTTCGTCATCTGCTCACAAGAGATACTGCCGAAATGAGTCGGCAAGAAGCGGAAATGCGTCTTGAAGAAGAAAGCTATGCCAAACACGAGCGCGCCTATTTAGAACTCATAGTATCCGATGCCGAAATGAGACTATTTGAGCGCACGAAAGCAATTCACGATGAGTATCTATCGGTAAGCAAAAAAATGGTGGCTTACTCACGAGAGAACCGTAAGGAGGAAGCATACCAAGTGTTTCATCAGAAAGTATTGCCATTAGACGACACACTAACAGCATGCTTCGATAAGTTAGTAGATGTAGCAATGAAAAATGCATCTCGCACGGCAGAGCAGGCTATTGAACGATATGAAACATCGCGCTGGATTGCTCTAAGTATTATCTTAGGCTGTGTGGTCGCTGTGCTGTCGTGGATTTTTGCCATTGAATACTTTGCACGCATCACCCGCAGTGGGTAAGACAAAAGACTACGCAAGTTCCCGATGCAACGCTAAGGCATTAGATTTTTGAAGTGCCACATCCAAGCTAATCACCCCATACAGCATCGCAAAGGCAATAAACCCCTCAAGGTATGTGGGATACGGCACAGCCACAAGTCCAAATAACGCATTGAACGCAAGCCCCGCTACAAACGCCACTTCCACCGCCCACGGCTTCGGATAGCGAATTGCCGCCAGCAAACCAAAATTGGCAGCAAATAGAAAATAAACCAGCACAGCACCAAATTTAGCCAGCAGCGTGCCCACCACAAAGACAGGGTCTTTTCGCAAAAGGTCAATGACAGCTGTCTTCAGTGCAGTTTCATATTCTGGAGAGCAATAGGGCGCATCAGGCGCCAGCTCATGCGCTTTTTTTGCGGCAACTATATCTTTGTAGGCAAGACCGTAGTCATTGCTCAAATAGCCAAGCCCGATATAGACCGTATGCCAAAAAGGATGCTGGCGCAATACCTGATGATAATTCGGCTGATGCGCTTTCAAGAACGCATCGCGTGTGTCCATGACATGCTGCATGTAGAGCAGTGGCAACACAAAGCCTACCAGCACCATAGCCACAAGCAAAAGCCGCTTGTGCCAAGCGCGCACTGCTGTGCCGAAGAGCAAAAGAATGATGGTAAAGAGCATGAGCCCCGTCGCCGAGTGAGACCGCACAAGATGGGCAAGCCCGAAGATGAAGCCAGCCGTTCCTAAGGCAGCAGCGTCGCGCCAGAGAGCACGGTCTCCACGCTCTGAACACAGATTTTGAAGCAACAATGGAACAGCGGCAAGCGCCAAGCAAGGTGCAATCTGATAGATATCGCCACGCTTGATAATCAATGCGCCAAGAAAAGAGAGCTCAATGAAGTAGAGGATTTTGGCGGGCAGAGTTTTGAGCAGGTGCATTGTGCCATAAATCCCTACGCCGAACGAGAGTATCAAAATGGCAAAGAACCACACTGTCCATGCTTCAGACGGGGCAAGATGAAAAAGATGAGCGAGCTTGGGCAACAGGTAGTAAAGTCCAGCATCATCACTTATTGCACGATACACGGTGCCCGAATCTGTTTGCGTGGCGGCAACAAGGGGTGGCAAGCCCTGTGCATAGCTATCAAAAGCCTCCTGCAGTTCTGCATATCGCATCGGCATAAGCCGAACGATGGTGGGTGCTGAAATACTATCTGTAACAACAAAGGTCATACTCATTTTTCTTTTTTTTATGAGCAATGCAGAGTAAGCAGTCGTATGGTGCCAATCAGATTGAACTCTACATCGTAGATGGGATTGTCGTTTGATGTCGCAGGAAGCGTGCTACTGATGAGATGAAAAACATAATCTGCCCCGTGAATAGCACGCTCAAGATCAACTTCATTGTTGAAGTCCCCTTCAAAGAGATGAACACGGTCCAAAAGATGGAGCAGGTTCGTTTTTTTGGAATTGCGTCTGCCAAAGATGCTGACACTATAGCCATGCGCCAGCAGTGCCTCGGCTACATGTGACCCAATAAAGCCGCTACCGCCTAAGACCACACAATGCCCGGATTGAAGCATGAATTGAAAGTCAGAAGTGAACTAGCAATGCAAAATTAACATCCATTTTTTGGTAATGCAATTCTATCATGGATTTTTGCGATTGAGTACTTCATCCGCATCAGCAGTAGTGCGTAACACTCATGCTACGGTGAGGTTTTACGATGCCCAACCAACACGGCAGATTGGTGGAGAGCAGTGTCTAAACTAATCACCCCATACAGCATCGCAAAGGCAATAAACCCTTCAAGGTAAGCAAGTCTCGGCACAGCTAAGAGCCCAAACAGCGCATTAAAGGCAATTGCCACCCCGAACGCCACTTCCACTGACCACGGTTTCGGATAGCGAATTGCCGCCAAGATGCCAAGATTTGCCGCAAGCAGGAAATAAATCAGCACCACACCAAATTTAGCTGCCAGCGTTTCTGCCACGAAAACAGGAGCTTTGCGCAAAAGGTCAATGACAGCTGTCTTCAGTGCAGTTTCATATTCTGGAGAGCAATAGGGCGCATCAGGCGCCAGCTCATGCGCTTTTTTTGCGGCAACTATATCTTTGTAGGCAAGACCGTAGTCATTGCTCAAATAGCCAAGCCCGATATAGACCGTATGCCAAAAAGGATGCTGGCGCAATACCTGATGATAATTCGGCTGATGCGCTTTCAAGAACGCATCGCGTGTGTCCATGACATGCTGCATGTAGAGCAGTGGCAACACAAAGCCTACCAGCACCATAGCCACAAGCAAAAGCCGCTTGTGCCAAGCGCGCACTGCTGTGCCGAAGAGCAAAAGAATGATGGTAAAGAGCATGAGCCCTGTTGCCGAGTGAGAGCGCACCAGATGAGTGCAGCCGAAGATGAAGCCAGCCAATCCCAAGGCTACACTGTAGCGCCAGAATGCATGGTCTTCATGCTCTGAAGTCATGTGGCGAAGTAGCAGAGGGACGGCGGCAAGTGCCAAGCAAGGGGCAAGCTGATAAATATCGCCACGTTTGATAATCAGTATGCCAAGAAAAAAGAGCTCAATGAAGTAGAGGATTTTGGCAGGCACGGTGTTGAGCAAGCGCGTCATGCCGTAAATCCCTAAGCCGAACGAGAGTATCAAGATTGCAAAGAACCACACTGCCCATGCTTCAGGCAATGCAAGATGAAAAAGATGAGCAAACTTGGGCAACATGTAGTAAAGTCCAGCATCATCTGTCATACCTAATGCGCGATACACTGTGCCAGAATCGGTTTGCGTGGCGGCAACAAGAGGCGGTAAGCCCTGCGCGTAGCCGTCGAAAGCGGCTTGCAGTTCCGCATAACGCGTAGGCATAAGCGAAACAGCTGTAGGCACTGAAATACTATCTGTAACAGCGGAAGTCATAGCTTACGAGCTCTGACATAGTACTGTCCGCCCAATGGTAGCCAGCCCATATAGGTTTCGAGCGGACGGAGAACACGCAACGGAGCAGGAAAAAAGAGCGCATAATTTTTTTCTACCAACTGAAGTCGTGCATGGCGGATGCGGTAAAGAAGTTCGGAAGGAGGTAGCAACACCGCATCTTTATCAAAAGGACAGGTATTGACCATGTGTCGGGTAACAGGGTTGTAGGGATTATGTTCAAAGATGAAGAGCTCACCACCCGGTTTCATGAGCGCATGAATTTGTGCTAATGCATCGGCACGAGCTTCAGGTGCAATGTGGTGGAAAACACATGCGACAAATACGAGGTCATATTGCAGTTGAGGGACTTCTTTATCAAGCAGATAGAGTGTAGCGTCAGGGGTGCGTTGAGCTGCAACGCGCAGGCTTTCAGCAGAAATATCGCAACCCTCGATTTTGGCATCGGGGAAATAGAGTTTTAGGAATGATAAATTTCGCCCAGTGCCACAGCCATACTCGAGAATGGTTTGAGGTTCTGGAGCGGCTGTGCGTAGCAGGCGCTCTTTGGTCAGGCGCACCTTATACTCTGCAAAGTAAGTGCTCTCTTCACCAAAGCCTTGAAGTTGTGCCTGCAAGATGGCATCATAGTCTTGCGCAAAGGCATCAAAATTTACCTTTTCATTGCTGGAGCACTTCATCATGCTTAGGTTGTTTCTGATAGGCTTGAGCCGCAGCTATCCGTATCTGCTTGCCATATTTGCGATAAAATCGGTAAATCTCGCGAATGGTGCGCAAAATAACGCCAAGTCTTGCGCCCGTCGATACGCCAGCAAGGCGCGGTAAATGCTTGACCCCCATTTCCGTAACACTATACCCTAAAAGTCGCGCTTTGAGCATAATCTCGGCATCGATAAAAGCATCTTTGGACTCAATTTCAATCTTTTTGAAAAGGTCAGCTTTGAAGAGTTTGAAAGCGCAATCGACATCCATGTAATCGACGTTGAAAAGACGGCGCAGGATGTAGTTATAGACAAATGAGGTGAAGCGTCGCCATTGCGAGTATTGCTTGCTAATACGGTAGCCGACAATGATGTCGCTGTATGGAATGAGCGCCACGAACTTACGCAGTTCATCTAAGTCAAATTGGTTATCGCCATCCGAGTAGAAGACATAGTCAAACTTTGCGGCATAGAAGCCGTCACGCAAGGTAGCGCCATAGCCCATGTTTTTCTCATGGTGAATCACGCGCACACGCGAATACTTACGAGCCAGTTCATCCGCTACTTCACCGGTGCGGTCAGGACTACCGTCTTCAATGATAATGATTTCATAATCTTTGAGCGCTAAAGACTCCAGCACTGCAACAGCCTTATCGACGACTTTGCCGATGTTCTCTTCGTCATAATAGGCGGGGAAGAAGACCGAGAGCGTAATCTGTGAATTATCCAACATGCTCAGCGTAGCGTTGAGTATTGAGGTAGTTGTAGAAGTGGTGAATGCCAACATGAAGCGGTGTTTTGGGCTGCCAGTTAAGATGAGCACGGGCAAGCGAAATATCTAACACATTAACAGGCACATCAATTTTGCGTGGCGGCTGGTAATTCACCGTAAGCGGTCGCCCGTGAATGGTAGAAATAATCTGAATAATCTCGTTGAGCGAACGCCCTTCTCCAGAGCCAATGTTGAAGACCTTTGGCGCTGTTGAACGCTCAAGTGCACGAACAAATGCCTCGGCAACATCACCGACATAGACATAATCTCGCACCACAGTACCATCTCCCCAAATCTCAATTGGTTTATCGTTTAGCGCTTTTCTCAAAAAAACGGCAATCGCACCTTGAGGTTGATACGGATTTTGCCGCTCCCCATATGGATTAGAAAGCCGCAGCACTGCATAGTCCAAGCCATACAGCTGGTGATACATGAAAAGGTAATTTTCAATCGTGTGCTTAATGATGCCGTAAGAGCATATCGGATGCGCAGGATGCTGTTCGTCAATCGGCGTATATTGTGGCACGCCATAGACCGTTCCGCCTGACGAGACAAAGATAATTTTTTTAACCTGATGTGCAACGCAGAGTTTGAGCAATCGGATAGTGCCAATCAGATTGACCTCTACATCGTAGATGGGATTGTCGTTTGATGTCGCAGGCAGCGTGCTACTGATGAGGTGAAAGACATAATCTGCCCCACGAATCGCGTGCTCCAAATCAACTTCATTATTGAAGTCGCCTTCAAAAATGCGAACGCGGTCCAAAAGATGGAGCAGGTTCGTTTTTTTGGAATTGCGTCTGCCAAAGATGCTGACACTATAGCCATGCGCCAGCAGTGCCTCGGCTACATGTGACCCAATAAAGCCGCTACCGCCTAAGACCACACAATGCCCGGATTGAAGCATGAATTGAAAGTCAGAAGCTAACTGAATATGACAGATTGTGCGTAAGCGTCAAAAATACCGTATCCGCCTTTTTTGGCAAAAATAAAGGCAAGCAAAATAAAAGTCCCGCCCTGTGGCGGGACTGCAGAATAGGCATCAAGCATTGCTTCAAGGAATAGGAAACGGCGAGACTTTATTATCTGCCAAGATAAAATTCATGTCATGCCGAATGGTAACCAGATTGGCAGCCGCATTGATGGTGAAGGCATCCAGCTCTGTGCCGGGAGGAATATAGTCGGGCACAATAACTTTTGTTCCCGGACTATCGGGAGGCATATTCGGATTACCCTCGATTTGCCGTTGCATGACTGGCAGGCGAATGCCTAAATCACTCATGCGGCGCCCTTCCAAGAAGAATATCTCTTGACGCAGAAGGTAGAGCATGCGTAAGTGGGCACGCACATCGGTTGGCGGCAGCGCATCAATGTCGGCATTGCGAATGCTCGTACGAGAAATGTTATAGACGGGGACAGGACTGCCACTGCGGCGCAGAATAAGCCCTGCACGTGCGGTCGTATCGCCACGCGCAGGATTATCGGTAGCACGGACGCGAAATGCCGGATTGTTCGGACGCCCGCGACGACGACGGTCAGGGTCATTGATAAGGGTGTCGTCAGTAGCAGGATTACGCACCGGCGGACGAGCGAGCGCCAATGTAATGGCTCGTTTCATCTGTTCACGCGCTTCAGGCAAATTGTTGTCCGAAATTGCAATTTCAGCCAAAATGAGTGGAGCCTCTTCAGGCTTGAGCGCTTGAAGTGGTGAACTGCGGAAAGGATATTTTGGGTCAAGAAAATCTAAGCGAGGCAGAGGTTGCATATCTTCGGAAGCGCGTAAAAAGACAAAGGCATTCACATCATTATCCAAAATTCCTTCCGTAAAGGATGCAAAAAGAATGGAGCTACTGGCTGTTGTCAAATTGACCGCTTGCGCATTGGCGCGAGCTTGTGCTTTATCGCCCTTCAAACGAAATGCACGTGCTAAGGCAATGCGCATCTGTTGCTCACGTGCAGGCGCAAGCGTACGCACCGCATTAAACTCGGCGATAGCAGAGTCAATTGCCACAGAGGCAGTCACAGGCTGACCTAATTCCGTGAGCGGGAAGCGTGAAAAATTTTCCGCCAGCATCAAAAGCGCCATGCCTTTGTATGTGCGGATTTCTGCAATTTGTCCAGCCGTGGCATCAGGGTCTTTGGGCACAAGCTGCGTAAGTCCAAAATCAGCAAGAGCCTTCAACCGCTGCAGATTGAAGTAACACCCCGTGCTCCCAGTTGTGTTAATCGTCAAATCTAATGGAGAGATGGAGCGTGGGTCATCAATCAACGGAGAGAGTGTAACAAAGACATGGTCAACATTATCGGAGACAATATCTGTGGTGATAATCGTGGCGCCCAAGGCAAATGCAAATTGTCGTCGCAATCCATTGATGAGTGTAGTGGTTGCCCCTTTGGGATTAGAAAGCAGGGATTCTTCTGTGACGGATGGGTTCTGAACACCTGTAGGGTCTAAGTAGCATCCGCTCCATGCAATCCCCAAGATGAGAAGCATAGCTAACGCTTTTGTTCGTGATAGGATAGTCATGGTTTAATCCTTTAAGTTTTGATTTAGATGTGTGTAATGGCTGACACAGCCTGCACGACAACTTTATGGTGTAATCTCAATGCCAAAGCGATACTGAATCGGCGGAGAGACGGCAAGATTAGCCACACCGCCTAAGTCGACTTGCCGACCCGAGCGCACCGTGCCGAGTTCAGGGTCAGCACCAGTGGTGCGTGTCCCAAATACAAAGGGATTACGCACATTGAAGCTAAGCACCACACTGCTAAGAAACCCGCTAAGCAGACTTTGTGGCAAGCGGTAGCGTGCCGAGATTTCACGAATCTTTATCCAATCGGCAGGCTGCACAAGAAGAATGCTGGCATTGTCAGTCACGTAGTTATCGTTAGGTAGCTTGCCGTTTTCATAGTTGCGTCGTGAAATTTCAGCTTGCTGCTGTGGCGTAGCATTACGAGGAATCGGTTCGCCGATAAGGTCATTGTAGCCTTGATAGAAGCGCGTATCTAAGGCTTGGTTAAGCGT
>Ga0308419_1001203_pt1 | contig 17334 bp, 14 predicted proteins | sample HotsprSampleMS50_FD_203674 | JGI IMG/M metagenome (GOLD analysis project Ga0308419, IMG submission 203674) | Hot spring phototrophic mat microbial communities from Mushroom Spring, Yellowstone National Park, Wyoming, United States - 20090730_MS50 ... | reverse complement strand
ATAAATAATTCTGTATCTATCCTTTTTTATTTCTAATTCCTCACTATTTTCACTTTTTGTATGAACTACATTTTTTAGGGCTAAATCGTCTATAAAATCCCTTATATTAAGATTGAACTTTTCTTGAAAACCCTTTTCGCTTGTTATCCTTTCTTCACCTGTTAAAAGCAAAAAATGATTTCTGTATCTGTTTAAAAAAAATACAGTATCACCGAATGGACTGTAAGCCTCTATGGAAAGTCTATCTGGATATTCCATGACAAGTGACATAGATCCTGAATAGTTCATATCCATCCAGGCCATATCCAGTTCACATATTGCTTCGATATATTCTATATGCTCAGGCCAATTGATTTTTTCTGTTATTTTCTGTAATAAGGCGCATGAAAATAAAAGAAAAAGGCATAAAGCCCATAAAAAAGACCTTCTCATTTGTTATCTAATATGAGCTTATCAAGCTTTTCTTTTATAGAATTCTTTTTTTTCTCATCTTTTTCAAGGTTCATAGCCTTTTCGTAAAATTGTCTTGCCTTTTCCATTTCATTTAATTTTATGTATACATCTGCCAGATGTTCTGCAATTGTAGGGTCGTCAGGCAATTTTTCATGCGCCCTCTTAATCTCCTCAAGGGCCTTCTTAAAATCACCTTTTCTGTAATAGACCCAGCCCATACTATCAATAATGTAACCATCTTCTGGCTTTTTCTGTAAAGCCTTTTTGATCATCTCCTCTGCTTTATCAAGATTTACCCCTCTGTCTGCCCATGTATATCCAATAAAATTCAGGGCATTGGCATGGTCAGGGTCTATCTTTATCACTTCCTGCATACTCTCTACGGCCTTATCTGAATCTCCTATTTTTTCGTATAAAACCCCAATCTGATAAAGAATCTCTGTATTTTTTACATCATATTTTTTTGCCTCTTCAAGGGTATCTATTGCCTTTTTAAATTCCTTTTTTTCTTCGTATAAAACTGCAAGCATGATATAAGATTCTATATTATCTTTTTTCATGTCTATAAAACTCTTAATTATATTAATACCCTCATCTACGATATTAGATTTTATAAATAAAAAGGTCATATTTCTTATAGCATTATTAAATTCTTCAGATGAAGGGTCGATTTTTGAAAATTCTTCAATTGCCTTTTTTATATCCCCCTTTTCCTTTAAGGCAATGGCAAGATAAAGCCTTACATTACTTTCATCTGGCTTTGTGGCGAGGATAAGATTAAATTCCCTTATAGCTTCATCATAACGACCTTTTTCAAGGTGTAATAGCCCTATTTTTGCCCTTATAGAGAGGTCTTCCCTATCTATATCTGAGAGCTTTTCAAACTCGTATATTGCCCTATCGTATTCCTTCTCCCTTATAAAAATGTTTGCTACCCTTGAACGGGCCTTTTTATTGAGAGGATTTATGGATATGACCTTATTATAATTTTCCAGTGCCTTTTTGTTATTACCTTCTATTTCGTAAACCATACCCATATCAAAATATGCTGATTCAAAATTTGGTTTTATTTCTATTGCCTTTTGATAATATTTTTTAGCATTTTCATAATCTTTTAATTCAGCATGTAACCTGCCTAAATAATATATGGCTATGATATTATCTGGCTCAAAAGAAAGTATTTTTTCATAAACAGCAATGGCATCCTTGTATTTCTTTTCCGTCATATAAACAGCACCGAGATGGAGATAAGCATCGGTATCATCATCTTTTATTTCAATGCATTTTTCGTACAATGCTTTTGCCTTTTCAGGCATATTACGGGCAGAATAAACACCTGCAAGCAATTTAAGAGCATCAGTATTATTCTTATTCAAATCTATGGTTTCCTTTAAAACCTTCTCTGCCTCGTTGAGATTTCCCTTTTTAAGGTGTGCAACGGCAAGCTCTATCCTTAAGACAGATGATGAGGGATCCTTTTCTATGGCAGACTTATAGCATTCAATAGCATCGTCGAGCTTTCCCTGGGTTTCACTTCTATAACCCTTTAAAAAAAGAAAAATAGAGGAGTTGCTGCTACAACCGAAAAGTGTAACGGGTGTAAAAAAAAGTATAAGGAGCACAATAAAATATTTCATAATAGCTTATAATAACACAGGTTTTTTAAAACATCTACTAATTTAAAAGTGTTAAAACATATAGCAATCATTTAATTAACATGCCGATTCTACGCCATCTTACATAATCAAATATACCTTCAGGTTTGTTATTCCATGAGAAATAAAGAATAAGGGCCCTGCCTACGAGATGTTCCTTTTTTACAAAACCCCAGAATCTACTATCAAGGCTTCTATCCCTGTTGTCACCCATAACAAAATAGGCACCTTCTGGAACTATTATAGGCCCTAAATTGTCCTTAGGTGATATGTGTCCCGGTAGTATGTTATTGTCACTAAAGTGTGCCCATTTATCCTCAATCTGTTTACCGTTTATATAAACCCTTTTATCCTTTATTTCTACTATATCCCCGCCTTTTGCAATGACCCTCTTTATAAAATCCTTACTCTTATCAAGGGGGTATCTGAACACTATTACATCCCCCCTTTTAGGTTCTCCGAGGTTTAAGATGATAATGTCTGTAAATGGGACTTTCATTACATAACTTAACCTGTTTACAAGTAAATGATCGCCTATAAGAAGTGTAGGCTCCATAGAACTGGAGGGTATCTTAAATGCCTGAACAAAAAAACTCCTTACAAAAAAGGCTATTAATGCCGCTATTATGAGAGATTCAATGTATTCTCTTGTTTTACTCTTTTTTCTTTCCATGTTTAAATGCACAACCTCCTACATTTTATCCGGTGCTGAAACTCCAAGCATATCAAGGCCTTTTTTTATTATTTGCTGAAGAACGAATAATAAAACTAACCTTGCCTCTGTATATCCCCTGTCTTCTCCTAACACCTTTACCTTATTATAATAGCTGTGAAACCTGCCTACAAGATTTATTAAATAGAATGTAAGCCTATGGGGTTCAAGGCTCTTTGCACTTCCCTCGATTGTATCATAAAAGTGAATAATACCTTTTACGATGTCCATCTCTTCCTTTAATGTGAGAAGCCCTAAATTTAAATCTTTTTCCCGGTTTAAACCTTCATCTGCAATACCTTTAATAAGTATGCCCTGTTCCCTGGCATTTCTAAATATGCTTTCTATCCTTGCATTTGCATACTGAACATAATATACAGGATTTTCATTGGATGTCTTTTTTGCTAAATCAAGGTCAAACTCAAGGTGAGCATTGCTCTTTCTCATAAGAAAGAAAAACCTTGCTGCATCTTTACCCACTTCATCAACGACTTCTCTTAATGTGGTAAATTGCCCTGCTCTTGTAGACATACCTATTGTTTTTCCGTCTTTTATAAGGGTTACGAATTGTATAAGTATTACCTTTAGCTTTTCTTTATCCTCGCCCAATGCCTCAATTGAGGCCTTAAGTCTCGGTATGTAACCATGATGGTCTGAACCCCATAAGTCTATAAGCAGGTCAAACCCGCGTCCGAGCTTTTCTCTATGATAGGCAATGTCTGAGGCAAAATAGGTTGTTTCTCCATTTGATTTTATAAGCACCCTATCTTCATCCTTTTCAAAAAGACTTGTTTTAAACCATAGGGCACCGTCTTTTTCATAGGCAAATCCCTTTTCCTTTAGGATTTCTAATGCCTTATCCACCATGCCTGACCTGTATAATTCGCTCTCTCTGAAATAATTATCAAAATAAACACCAAAATCCTGCAAATCCTTTACAATACCTTCCATGACGATACTGCTTGAAAATTCAGACAATCTTTTAATAGCATCTTCTTTTGTCTCAGGAAGATTGTTACCCTGTTCGATGAATTTAGAGGCAATATCTTTTATGTAATCGCCTTTATAAAAGTTATCGGGAAATTCTATTTTTTCACCTCTTAATTCCTTTAGTCTCAGGTATGTGGATTCACCAAGGGTTGCAATCTGTCTACCTGCATCGTTTATATAATACTCTTTTACAACATTAAATCCTGTACATTTCAAAATAGTTGCGAGAACATCGCCCACTGCTGCCCCTCTACCATGCCCTATATGTAATGGTCCTGTGGGGTTGGCACTTACAAACTCGATAAGTATTTTTCTACCCATCCCCAGATCAGGCAAAAAGGCATCAACACCCTTTTCGAATATGTTTCTTAATGCATCCCTTAATACATCGTCTTTGATAAAAAAATTGATAAAACCCTTCCCTGCAATTTCAATCTTTTCAACAATGTCTGATTCTTTAACCTCTTCTACAATGCTTTCTGCAATTTTTAAAGGGCTCTTTTTTAATTTAGGCGCCAGTATGAAGGCAAGATTTGTAGAGTAATCGCCGAAATCTTCCTCTCTTGGTATTTCAATTATTGGGTCTATTTCACCTTCAAAAGAAAAAATACCCTTTTTCTTACAATTATTAAACGCCTCCCTTATTATCTTTTGAATCCTCTTTCTTATCACTTTCATTCTCCAGATTTTTAATAGACAGATCCCTTGTAAAATCAGGACATCTCAACTTTATTTCACTGCTCATGGAAAACTTTTTTTGGCAGTCTTTTCTCCACGCACATACCACACACAATGTAACCTCATCGGTCATGACCATTCTCCTTAATTAAATCTTTATAAAACTGGGGCATCCTGCCTTTTAAAATTGGCCACTCCCTTCTTATCTCCTTTAGATAATCAAAATCTATATCAGCAAGGAGGATGCCATCGTTTCTTCCTGTGGGACCCCCTATCAATTCACCTTCAGGATTAACACAAAAGCTCATGCCGTAGAAATCATGGAGTTCTTCGCTACCTGCCCTGTTGACCCTCATGATAAATACGCAGTTTGTTATGGCATTACCTGAAATTACAGACTGCCATAGATGCTGGGATTTGAACGCACATGAAGTAGGAGAAAACACAATTTCCGCACCATTTATGGCAAGCACCCTTGTTGCTTCTGGATACAGGTTATCCCACGATATCTGAATGCCAATCTTTCCGTAATCTGTTGTGAAAACAGGTATACCTTTATCTCCCACGCTGAAATAATACTTCTCCTCCCATAATGGTATATCGGGAATATGAATCTTTCTGTATATACCTATGACCTTTCCGTTGTTACCTATTACAGCACAACTGTTAAAATACCTGTTACGATGCCTTTCAAATATGGGCAGTATAACTATTACATTATGTTTTTTTGCCTTTTCCCTGAATGCCTCAACCACATCACCCTTTAAGGTGTCGGCAAGATTAAAGGCATTTTCGTTTCTATCCTTTGGAAACCAGTACTGGTTAAAGAGTTCTTGAAAACATATAATCTTTGCCCCTTCTTTTGCAGCGATCTCTAAAACCTCAAGGGCCTTTTCAGTATTGGTCTTTTTATCTGTTGAACATGCAAATTGTATTCCCGCTATCTTCACAGTTTTCTCTTAGCAATCTCAATCTTTTACGGCTAAATTAACAAAATTGAGTACATCATTTCAAGGAAAAACAATTAACAATAACTTAAAAACCTCATAAAAACTAATAATTTTCTGCCAGAAGCTCGTAATACGCCCTTGGATGTGCACAGGCAGGGCATTGTTCTGGTGCTTCTGTGCCTTCATATACATAACCGCAATTTCTACATCTCCATTTTACAGGGTTAGGTCTTTTGAAAACAGTGCCTTTTTTAATATTCTCAAGAAGGGCACGGTATCTCTTTTCATGTTCCTTCTCCACCTTTGCTATCTCTTCAAATAAAACTGCTATCTCTTCAAAACCTTCCTTCCTCGCCACCTCTGCTGCTTCAGGATAGAGTGTTGTCCATTCCAAATTTTCACCGTTTGCTGCCTCTTCAAGGTTTTCCATAGTATTTCCTATTTTGCCTGCAGGATAAGAGGCAGTTATCTCAAGATCACCGCCTTCGAGAAATTTAAAAAACCTCTTGGCATGTTCTTTTTCATTATCGGCAGTATCGGCAAATATCCAAGAAATCTGTTCATAACCCTCTTTTTTTGCCTGGGAGGAAAAGTAAGTATATCTATTTCTTGCCTGAGATTCGCCGGCAAAAGACTTTAGCAAATATTTCTCCGTTTCAGTTCCTTTTATGCTTTTCATTTTACACCTCCATCTACTGTATTATTGTTTATGAGGATAATACAGAACTCCTCTATTGTCAATACAGGCATAAAACATTGATTAATAGTATGCTGGATGTTACAGTTATTAAACAGGATGAAAGGAAATGTATTTATAAGTATCGGCTCAAACTTAGGTAATGGTCTCCAAAATTGTATAACTGCCATAGAAAAGATAAGGGCTGACTTAAGGGTGCAACTTATAAAACAATCCTCCTTTTATAAAACATCTCCTGTGTCAGTTATAGCTCAAGATGACTTTATAAATTGTGCAATAAATATAAAATGGAATTCCTCTCCCTTTGAATTACTTTCATTTCTTTCTAAAACAGAAAAAGAAATGGGTAGAAAAAGATCAATACCAAAAGGTCCAAGAAAAATAGACCTTGATATAATTTTTTTCGATAATCTCATAATTAATACCCCTCAACTGATTATACCCCATCCAGAGGCGCATAGAAGAAAATTTGTTATAATCCCCTGCATTGAGATAGAACCTGATATTGTCCATCCATCATTTAATAAGAAATTGAAAGATTTTTTAGATGACATGGACGATGAACAAAGGGTAGAATTAATAGAAAAACTTGCATAAAAATTTTCGGAGGTTGCCATGAAATTTTTTATCGATACTGCAAATATAGAAGAGATAAAAAAAGGTATTGAGATGGGACTTGTGGATGGCGTAACAACAAACCCCACACTTCTTGCAAAGGAAAAAAAAGACCCCAATATAGTTATAAAGGAAATAATGTCCATCGTAAGGGGTCCTGTGAGTCTCGAGGTTATTTCAAAAGATACTGAGGGGATGTGCAGGGAGGCAAGAGAATTGTCATCCCTGGGTGAAAATGCGGTTATAAAAATACCCATGACAGAGGATGGAATAAAGGCCGTAAGGATTTTATCAAATGAAGGCATAAAGACAAATGTGACCCTTGTCTTTCAACCGCTTCAGGCTTTGATTGCTGCAAAGGCAGGTGCCACTTATGTAAGTCCCTTTATAGGCAGACTGGACGACATTTCATCGAGGGGTATGGGTATTATAGAAGACATAACCACCATATTCAATAACTACGGGTTTGAAACAGAAATAATAGTGGCAAGCATAAGAAATCCCCTTCATGTATTGGACGCAGCCTTACTCGGGGCAGACATAGCAACAATTCCCTTTAATGTATTAAAGCAACTTATAACCCATCCTTTAACAGATATAGGGCTTGAAAAATTTTTAAAAGATTGGGGGAGGATAAAAAAATAAACTTCAATGAAGTTCTTTTCTGTTATCTAAAGAGCTTTTAATGGTCTGGGGGTCTGTATAGATTATATCCCCTCCTATGGGGATACCGAATGCTATTCTTGTAATACGGATGTCGAAGCCTTTTAAGACCTCACCGATATAATAAGCCGTTGTATTCCCCTCAATATTAGGGTTTGTGGCAATAATAATCTCTTTTATTTGCTCCTTCTTTATCCTTTCTTTTAGTTCGTTTAAACGGATATCATCAGGGCCTATACCCTCTAAGGGATTTATAACCCCGTGAAGTATGTGAAACCTGTAATGGTTTGGAAAAGACGATTCTATAACCATCATATGTGAAGGCTCTTCCACAACACACAAAATATCTTTCTCCCTTTTTTCATCTGTGCAGATTTCGCACGGGTCTTTTTCTGTGAGATTAAAACATATACTGCATAGCCTTATCCTGTCCTTTATATCTACCAGACTCTTTGATAGCTCCAGCACATAGTCTCTATTAGCATTCAAGAGAAAAAAGGCAAGCCTTGTAGCCGTTTTTCTTCCGATGCCAGGAAGTTTTGTCAGATTTGTAATGAGATGTTCTATTGGCTCAGGATAATACATAAACTACATTCCAAAAGGCAAGGGCATTCCAGCAAGGCCTGTTATCTTTGCCATCTCTTCCTGGAGCATCTCCCTTGATTTGTTAAGCCCTTCATTAATTGCTGCAATTATCAAATCCTCAAGGAGCTCTTTATCTCTTTCTTCCCATATTTCATCAGATATCTTGATACTTACCACCTCCTGCCTGCCGTTAACAACACAGCTCACCATTCCACCACCGCTTTGTGCCTCTACTGTCTTTGTCCCCATTTCTTCCTGCATCTTCTGGAGTTTTTCTTGAATCTTTTTTGCCTGACCCAACAATTGGCTTAGATTCTTTGACATATAAATTCCTCCTCCTTTAATTTAAGAACTGAAGATAGACTCAGCCTCTTTTACGTAATCGTAAATATCTTCCCTTTTTTCCCCTTGCGGTTCAAAAAACTTTATTGCAATATCTCTTTTAAAGAAATCATCGGTCAGTTTCTTTATGTCATCCTTTATATTTTTATCTTCCTTAATAAATGTATAATTTCCATCAAGGAATATTTTGATACTATCTTCCTCCATTGTTAATTCAAGATTTTCAAACATGGCGCCAATAAATGGTTTTTTTTCCTTTGTATATCTTATAAACTCCTTTAAATCCTCTTTATTTTTCAAGCGTTCATCGTAAAAACTATCTTTATCAGACTCGATTCTTTCCTGGAATTCAAAGATTTCATGTGTGCTGTATGTGTCTTTTTCTATTGTTTCTTTTCCTTCCAACCTATTTATTTTATTAAAAAGATTAATAAAAAGTATCTCTAAAGAAAGCCTTACAAAGGAACCTTTCAGGGTATCAGAAGCCTTAAACAGTTCATTTAATATTTCCTGTAACTTAACATAATCAATTAAACCTGCCAGGTCTAAAAACCTTGTCCTTTCATTCTCTCCTATGGAGACAAAAGATGGAATTTCTCCACAGGCCTTAACAAGCATAAGATTTCTGAAAAAGGACACAATACCGTTGTAAATTTGTGTTATGTCATAGCCCTCATCTATGACAGCCTCCAGTATTTCAAAACCTTTTTTCAGATTATTTTTAAAGATTGATTCTACAATCCTGTATATCACATCCTTTTCTATAATGCCAATTATACCTATCACATCTCTTTCGTGTATAAAGTCTCCACAGTAAGATATTATCTGGTCAAGGAGAGATTCTGCATCCCTTAAGCTTCCATCTGCCTCATTAGCTATATGTTCGAGGGCAATCACTTCATAACCAATACCCTCTGCATCACATATCCTTTTTAATTGTTCTACAATATCCTTTTCAGAAATCCTCCTGAAATCGAACCTCTGGCAGCGCGACATTATCGTATAGGGAATCTTATGTACCTCTGTTGTGGCAAGGATAAAGATATTGTGGCCTGGCGGTTCTTCAAGGGTTTTAAGGAATGCATTTCTTGCCTCTGTTGTAAGCATATGGGCCTCATCGAGGATATAAACCTTATATTTACCCTTCATGGGCATATATTTCACAGTTTCTGTTAGCTCTCTTATATCCTCTATCTTTCTTGCCGATGCAGCATCTATTTCTATAATATCAACAAAACTATTATTATCAATGGATTTACAATTTTCACACACACCGCATGGCTCTTCCCTTGGACCATCCTTGCAGTTGAGTGCCTTTGCAAAGATTCTTGCCAGAGAGGTTTTTCCAACACCCCTTGGGCCTGTGAAAAGATATGCATGGGCAATTCTATTAGATTTAATGGAATTTTTTATTGTGGTGGTTATATGGGTCTGACCCACTACATCTTGAAATCTCTTTGGACGCCATCTTCTTGCTATAACCGTGTAAGCCATTTTAACTTTTCTCTATATGCCTTTAATAAAAGCCAGGCTTACTGCGGCACATGGGAAAACTACTACCGCTGCTTTCTTCCGAACCTGACGGGGTTTGTAGCCTCCACATTGCGCAGGGCCTGGCGGATAATTATATTTTACCCGATTTTATTTAGAGTTTTTATATATTTTTTTGATTTGGTTGTCAACTTAAATTGGCCTTATTCCCATAACTCCATTCTGGCCTTTTTGTAAGGATAAGATTATCTTTTGAGTATATGCTTTGCTTTAGTAGCTGCAAATTCCTTGTCTATATCTATACTTTTCAAAATAATTTTAATGAAAAAAAATAATAGTTTATAATTTATTTGTAAAATAACTATTGACAGCAAAAAAATTGATTTTTAAAATTTTTTTAAAATAAAAAGGAGGATTTTAATGAAAATTTTATGTTCTTTAAAATTTTTTTTCACATTATTTTTAGCCATTCAGATGGTATTACCTTTACCCGTTTTTGCAGAGACCATCGGAAAATTTGCCGATGTAAGAGGTGATGTTACATTAGAAAGGGCAAGGGCAAAATTAAAACCTAATGTAAACGATAGTGTTCAGACAAAGGATTTTGTTGCCACAGGTAATCTATCAAGGGCAAGGCTTTTGTTAACAGATGATAGCCTGTTAAATATCGGACACAACTCTAAGGTCGAGATTACAGAGTATCTTCTTGAAAAAAACAAAAGACAAAGCATTGTTTCTGTAAAAACAGGGGCACTTCATACAAAGGTAGAGAAGTTTTTAGACCCCAATTCAAAATTTGAGGTTCACACACCTACGGCAGTGGCAGGTGCAAGGGGCACAGAATGGTTAACTGTTGTTACAGATAATCCTGGAACTACCATCTATGCCATATCCCAATCAGTATCTGTATTTAATCCTGCTTTTCCCACACAGGTTGTGACAGTTACTGCAGGTAATTTTACAACTGTCCTTGCAGGCGCCATCCCTACAGTACCTGTTCCATTTTCAGCTGCAGCCCTTCAGGGTATAATGAACCAGTGGAATTTAGTTGCATTTCAACCAGGTGCAGCAGCCCCTGGCGCAACTCCAACAGGTACAACACCAACAGGTGCTGCACAAACAGGTGCTGCCACAACAGGTGCAGCAGCTGGTGCAGGTGAGGCAGGGGCAGCTGCAACTACAGGTGCTGCCACAACAGGTGCAGCAGGAGCAGCAGGGACAGCAGCTGGCACAGCAGCTGCAGCAGGTATTGGAGCGGGCACTGTTGCAGCAGGTATAGCTGGTGCAGCAGCAGTAGCAGCAGGAATAGCAGCTGCAACAGGTTCAACTGGCACCACTACTACCCATACAACGCCGTCCCACTATTAAAATGTCGTGTTAAGATGGAAGCCACCTTTTATTTAAAGACTAAGATAAGCCAGAGGACAAAAATTTGGCTATACTACAAGGATAGCCTCTGATTTTATGACATCATGAGAGATATTACTTCTGAAAGAGAAAATAAATAGCCTTTTTTCCTTTTCTACCTGGCTCATCAATTCTTTTATATCTCCGCCAAAAAGTGTGATGTCTCCCTTTTGTTCAAGCTCTCCATCTGGATATGCATCCTGTAGAAGCTGTGCCTCTTTTTCTAAATTCTGTCCATTACCAGCAATAATTAAGGGCATCTTTTTATAAATATGCCCTTTTAGATAAAATCCTATGGTGTCCTTTATTGTCCTTTCATCAAAGGACCAGATAAGATGATATATTTTATCTGATTCTATAAAAATAGCCTTTCTATCCATACGAGAACTATTAGATAAAATATAATGATACATGGATTCTTCATCCATTGGAGAAAAGATGTTCCATTTATCCTTAAATCGTCTGAGGTTGCCTTCATATGCATCCTTATAATCAGTCTCTTTGGAGCCAAATGTCTTATTCCCGAAATGATATACAAAGACCCCCATAGATATTACTGGCTTTAGTCCCATAACATGGATACGCATGGAGAGGTCGGCGTCCTCAAAATTTCCCGGATAGAACCTCTCATCAAAACCGCCTATTTCATCGAATAATTCTTTTTTTATTGCCAGACAGAGCCCCATTACCACCTCGGTAAATATATAGGTATTTTGTTTTTGTTTTGAGAGATTTAATGCATAAGATGCTAATCTCCCAAAATCAATATTAAATGGTGATCTAAAATCAATGGGACAGCCCTTTAATTTCTGCCTTCCATTTACATAATTAGACATAGGCCCTGTTATCCCGATGTATCATCTGAAACAAGGGGCTTTAATAGTCCTTTAAGCCAGCCTGGAGTAACAAGGGTATCGTTATTTAAAAACACAAGATAATCCCCTGATGAAACAAAAGCTCCAGCATTACATCCCCCTGCAAAGCCTTTATTTTCATTAAAACGGAGGTATCTTACTGCTATCTTTGGATTTCTGTCTTTCCATTTTTTGACATACTGGTAAAATGGTTCTTCTGAGCCGTTATCAACGATTACAATCTCATATGGGACATCGGTATATCTTACTATTGAATCAAGACAGATCTTTGTGTATTCCCAGTTGTCCTTTGCAGGGATGATGATACTTGTCAATGTATTTTTAAAATCTGGTTCAGGAAATTGTATAGTTTCCATCCTGGGAACAAAGGTGTATTTTTTGCTGGTTTCTGTAACTTTTTTTTCTGGTGGTTCACTGAAAACCTCTTTTAATTTATCTGTATTAGATTGAGGGAACATATTATTCATATTTGTCTGGGTCATTTTTTTATTAAAGATGTCCGAATAGAGCGCATATATCTTTTCGATCTCTTCTCTTAAATCTGGTATCCTTGTATCTGTTGCGCCTTTAGATAGCATTTCTATTAATCTTTTATCTTCCAATAATCGTTTCATGGCAAAAGCCAATGCCTTATAATCTCCAACAGGGATTTTAAGGCCGTTTATACCATCCTCAATGATAGATGACCCAAAAAAGTCAGTGACAATGACAGGAATACCGAAATAGAGCATCTCTCTCACTACCCTGTGATATGTCTCAAAGTAAGATGGTGCAATTGCCACGTGGATAGACTGTGCTATTGTAAAAATGTCAGAAAGTTTATATTGTCCATGATACTCTATCTTTGAAGGATATTTATTCTCAAGTTCTCTTATCCATTTATGATATACTTCAATGATACCACCATAGATATCAAGCTTGAAGCCTTCTAAACTGCTTATCTCTTCAAAGGCTTTCAAAAGCATATCAATGCCTTTTCTATAGATAGCATTACCGACAAATGCAAACCTTATTAAATCATTGTTATTTACTTTAATGGGCTCGATCTTCCTCTGAAAATCTATCTTAAACCCCCTTGGAATAATCCTTATTTTCTCTTCTGATATGGGAACAAAGCTAACAAAATATTTTTTAAATTCATTGGTTGTAAATATAACCCCATCAATATATCTGTCGTATATCTCTCTGATTGTTTCATTTCTTATTTGAAGCCTGCCTTTAATGATGGCTAAATCTGTTTCTTTTATATCTTTCTCTTTTTTTTGAAGAAGATTAATGAGAAAACAATTAGCACATTTTTCAACGTTATCTGGCCCACTGCATAAAGCACCCGATTCTTGTTCCATAATTGGGGCATCAAAAAAACATAGCTCTTCCATGTTGCATACATTTCTCATAACTATGCAGCCAGATTCTTTGAATATCTTGACTATTTCATAAGGCATAAAAACATAATCGTTTATATGAACGATCTCGGGTTGGAACTCTCTTATAATATTTTTGATTGAATTTAGATATGTCCCGAGAGTCTTCTCATCTATTTCAAGAAAAAATGCTTTAAACTTGTCAAAATACGGCACCTTGTAGATTGTGAGACCATCTCTCAATTCTTTTTCATAACCTTGCTTTACCTCCATAAAAGGTATAAGAACAGCCACCTCCATACCTTTATCTTTCATGCCTATTGCATGGTTATATGTAGAGAGTGGGGTCCCTGAAAGCTCATAGGGGTATACACTGTGGTTTACAAATAGTACTTTTTTAGGGGTTTCACCTATAGCTTTCATTTCCGTTTGGTAGTTCACACCTTCTTTTAATATGCGAATTCCCATGAAATTTCTTAGTTTTTTAATCATCTCTTCTGTTGTAAAACCCTCATTAATCATCTTTTTTCTTGCTGAAAGCCCCATGCTTTTTCTTAAGTTTCCATCAAGGGACAGTTTGAGCATGTATTCTGCCATCTTAGCAGCATCGCCTTCATCTACGAGAAAGCCGGTGATTCCATGTTCCACTGCTTCAGGTATACCTTCATGATTTGTTGCTATCACAGGTAGACCGCATGCTGATGCCTCAAGGATACTATTTGGTAAGCCTTCAGCATTGCCCGTTGCAGGATCAGTAATTGAATGCTGTACATACACACTTGATTTTTTTAATCTTTCTAAAACAAACTCATTGGGTTTTGAACCGTAAAGGGTCACTGCACCTATAAGATTATTTTCCTTTATAAAATCCTCCACCTCGTTCCGCATAGGTCCATCGCCTATGATCTCCAAGGTTATACTTGGGTTTTTAATGTGGGCCTTTAAGAAGGCTTTTAGTAGATACATAATGCCCTTTTTTGCAACAAGCCTTGTAACTGCAATAAATCGGCATGGGTCTTTTTCTGCAGATGCAATATCATCAGATACATTGACCCCGTAATGAATGACACTTATCTTTTCTGATGGGATTCCAATATCAATAAGACGCTTTTTCATAGGATTAGATACAGCAATCACTCCATCAACTACACTTCCCATCCACCTGTAGTAAGATACGATGTCGGGTCTTCTTAAAAATTCAGATGCATCCTGACCGTGGAAATGGACATAAACAGGTAAATGAAGTAGCCTCTGGTTTAGGTCAATAACAGCACCGCCTATACAGCCAAACTCGCATAAAATATGGGTAACTTTATTGGTTTTTAAAAATTGCAAGACTTCTTTTTCGAGCTCAGGGTCAAATTTGTAATCTCCTATTTTTATCGGCATTATCTTTACAGGACCGTTAAACCAAGTATTATCAATAATATCACCTGTTAATACAACAGTCTTTCCTGGCGAAATGTATTCAATATGTTTTCTGATAAAGGTCTCTGAAATAGCTCCTATTTGAGGGCACACAATAGCAAGGACAGGTTCTTTCCCCTCTACAGCCTCCTCTGGTTTAATACATGTTCCGGTAAGTCCTGTTATCATGATGCTGCTGTTTAGCATATCTTCATAGGTGATAGTTTTTGACCTCTTTTCGCGCTCTAAGAGTTCTTTATAGAATGGATATATCAGTTCAGTAAACCTCGCCCTTTCCTCACTGGTCATGGGGCTTCGTCTAACCCAAAGCCCTATCATCTGGGCAAGGCTTGCATCCCATCCGCCCATGGCTTCTATGTTAATCTCCGTAAAACCCGCATTCTCTAAATGTCTTTTCAGTGAAAAAGGGGTATAGCGGTATTCATCCTGTGGATTATCATGGAGAGGCCATAAAAAAGGAACTGTAAAGAAAAATTTTCCCTGTGGTTTTAAAACCCTTCTTATCTCCTCTAATACCCTTTCTATGTCTGGTAAGTGTTCAAATAGTTCAGTTGCTATTGCACAGTCAACAGAGTTGTCTTCGAGGGGTATCACATCCCCATCCCAGAAAATGTCTGGTTTCGTGTTAACCTGATACTTTGGATTTTCTATATCCATCCCTATGTATTTGGTTATCTTACTGTTTTTTAGAATCATTTCCTTGTAAGGCATCTCACCGCAACCAATATCGAGAAGAATGCCTTCACAATGCTGAAGAAATTTGTACAAAGAATGATAGATTTCTGATCGCACAATATATAGATCCATGCTTTCTGGATTGAGAACCACGTTTACAAAATCATCCCTGCTTTTTGCCATGAGAGGCTCATGCTTTATAAATTGGCGAGGCAGCCTTGAATCTTCCCTGCTTATACCGTTTTCAGACTGCTTAACAGGGGGAAGCATTATATCATTTACTGTTGGAACGAGAATTTTGTGATGCTTAGTTGTTTTTTTCATTAACCTGTTTAAAAAATCTGCCCATCTGTCCGCACAGACATCTATTGTATATCCTTTTAGTATAGTCTCCCTTGCCCCTTTTGATAACCTTTCCCATAGTCCTTTATCATATTTTAACCTTCTTATAGCATTTATGAAGTCCTCATCTCGATTTTCCACAAGAAGACCATTCTCGTTATGTTTTATAATCTCCATGGCACCACTTCTTGTCTTGGTGCATACTGGCACAAGACCACATCCCATAGCTTCCATCAGGGATATGGATAGCCCCTCATAATCAGAGAGCAGAACAAATACGTGGTGCTTGAGTAACGCAGGAAATATCTCATCAAATTTTAGTAGACCTCCATATTTGAGTCTTTCTCCTAAGTTGAGGCCTTTAATTGTGTTGATTACCCTGCCACCCTCTCTATCCTCTCCGTATATTGTTGCATATGTTTCTGGAATTTCAGATACAACATTTTTAAGCGAATTTATTACATCAAAGATTCTTTTCTGGCGCTGAATTAGCCTTCCTGTGTAAATAAGGTTTAATCTATCCTGTGGCGGATAAGCCACCATATCAGGAACGCTTATACCATATGGGCAGTGCAGTATTTCTGTATCCAAGATGCCTTTTTCTTTCACAAGCCCTTCAATAAACTTTGATACCGCAACAATTGCAGAAAGCCTGTATTCTGGTAAGCCTGAAACAAAGTGTTCTATTAGTTCATGATGAAATGTATCGTCAGAATGCAGTATCCCAACCGCAGGGATACCTGCCTCCTTTACCCATTTTGATGCAAAGTATGCTGGCACAGAAAGGTTAGGAACAAATATATCAGGTGAAATCTCATTTAATATCATGAGAATTTGAATGATGTTTTGTTCTGTAAATGGTTGCCTTGGAACAGGTATACATTTTATGCCACTTTTTCTTAGGTTTTCCATTACTTCGCATTGCCTATCTGCATTCATCAAAAATATAACCACTGGTTCAAACCCTCTCTTAGAGAGTTCTGGCAGAATCCTCTGGAGCCATATGTTGGGACCGTTTATATTATCAGGACCATAAGCTACGAATACGACTTTTTTTCTCTCTGATACCTTTCGTTGCATTTTATTTTCTTCTCCAAGGATAGTGGATATTTTTTCTCTGTCCTCCTTTGATATTTGATCCCAGGTTTTTAGTTGAGAAATATGATATCTTAACACCTGAGCTATCGAATCTTTATACCTTCCACTATAGTGTTCATATATCCTCAGATACATAAATATCCTGCCAGCGTGGATCCAGTCTCCTCTATGGGTAGCGGTAATACCAACTCCCGACTTTGACAAAATCTATAAAAAACTACCCTGATTTTTCTGCAAAACCCAGTAAATTCAATACCCGAGGTTTTTATTTTTTTATTTTGTAGTGGCAACTATTTTTACTATTTATGCTTTTC
>Ga0308419_1001202_pt1 | contig 17337 bp, 16 predicted proteins | sample HotsprSampleMS50_FD_203674 | JGI IMG/M metagenome (GOLD analysis project Ga0308419, IMG submission 203674) | Hot spring phototrophic mat microbial communities from Mushroom Spring, Yellowstone National Park, Wyoming, United States - 20090730_MS50 ... | reverse complement strand
TTTTCCAACTCCGTTCATATACATCTACACATAACCTCCCCCCCTCTTAAGCATGGGTGGAAGAGCTTTAAAAGCACGCTCCACATCGGGTGTGTGTTGAAGCACCCCGAGTGAATAAACAAAGTCAAATAATCCATGCCTAAATGGCAAGGCGTAGATATCTGCTTGAATCACCAGTAAGTCAGGATGATGCCCCAAATTGGCATAACACGCATCAACGGCATTGGAATAGTCTATCGCCACTACTTTTGCCCCTGCAGTCAGTGCTACTTCTGCAAATCGGCCAGCACCACAGCCAACATCCAATGCCAAACTACCCTTTAGCTCCTCTGGTTGCCACCCAGTGGCTTTATAAAATCGCTCAGCCGAAATAGGTTGCCCTGTGTAGCTGTCTAATTGGGCGCGCCGGAAGCGATTCCATTGCAATCCAAAACTATCAGCGTATGTGGTCTCCGGCACAAACCTGGGAATAAAGTCCCGGATTAGATATCTCTTACCTTCTGATGAGACAAGCCAGCCGTGCTTTATCAGTTTGCCTTCAAACTCAGGTTCTAAGAGTTGCAAAGGCCCACCAGAATAAGGGCAGCGAAGTAATTGTATCCAATCAGGCACCATCACTTATCCCCACTATACTGTTACGCGATATTCTCGCCGCCAGGATTCAAACAACGCCAGCGCAAACAAACGCTCAGAATTGGACCTCCCGCGTGACATCCCGTCAAGCAAGCTCCCTACAAAACTTCTGTCAAATATTACATCAGATACACCCAGCAAGATATCATTGAAAGCCTCCCGCCAGGGGCCAGAACAAAGCCAAGTTCCTAATGGGATACTGAATCCTTGCTTTCTATCCATATCGAAATTCGGCGGTAACACTTTTGCACATAGGCGTTTGATCAGAATTTTTCGTCCTTTAGGAATAACTTTCAAAAAAGATGGAACTTTACCAAAGGCAAATTCAATTATTCTGTAATCAAGAAATGGTGCCCTTATTTCAAGGGAATTAGCCATACTGGCACGATCGACCTTTACTAAAATATCCTCAGCAAGGTAATTACCAAAATCCGTTCTCGTTGCCCGATGAAGAAGATTAGCAACCTTCGATGCACGATTAGACCATATACTCTCAGCGGGCGTCTCGCACATTTTCAATTTACCTATAAGCGCCAATCTCGATGCTTGATCAAAGTAAGAGGCAACTAATGGAAGGCCCCCATTTTTATAATCTACCTCGAGGGCCTTTAGATAATTACGGCCTTTGAAACCTACAGGCAGAACCTTTGATGTCGCCCGTGCAATTCCGCGCCTTATCATTCTCGGTATCCAGCCAAGCCGCGAATTAAGCCACAGCAAACGATTGTAGTGCTGATAGCCCCCAAAGAGCTCATCTCCACCATCCCCGCCAAGGGCGACAGTACAGTATTGCCGCACGAGTTTACACACTAAATAAGTTGGAATCATTGAAGAATCCACGATAGGCTCGTCATAATGACGGGCAAGGATGGACAAGATATCGGGACTAATCTCAGTTGCATCGAGCTCAATATGCTCGGTGTCAAAATATCTGGCTACACGCCGAGCGTGTTCAGTTTCATCGAGTTGCCCGTGTCCAGGAAATCGGACAGTAAAAGTCCGAATGCTATTAGCGTTTCGGACCGCCATGGCTGTTACCAGACTCGAATCCACTCCGCCACTCAAAAGAATTCCTACTGGAACATCCGCAACCAGTTGCCGTCGGACAGCATCTTCAAGTAAGAATTCCAATTCTTCAAGCAACGTAGCTTCTTCTTTAGGAGTCAGGGGTCTGTCCTCGGGTGGTTCTGGAAGATCCCAATATCGCCAGACCTTTAAATCACCTTCATCAAGTGAGAATATTGCCGCATGGGCAGGTGGAAGTTTCCTAAATCCTTGCAGGATGCATCTTTCACCCGGCACAAAGCCCATCGCAAGGTAGCAATCCAGGGCTTCCAGGTCGATGCGACGCGGTAATTCAGGATCTGCAAGCAGCGCTTTCAGTTCTGAGGCAAAGCGAAGTGTCCCATTTGATAGGTAGTAAAACAGAGGTTTTTCTCCTGCCCTATCGCGTGCCAAAAAAAGCTGCCGATTTCTGCAATCGTAGAGTGCAAAGGCGAACATGCCATTGAAACGTTCTAAGCCTTTCACACCCCACTCACGGTATGCATATAGTAGCACCTCTGTGTCACTATTTGAGCGAAAACGATAGCCAAGATCCTCAAGTTCTTTACGCAATTCACGGAAATTGTAAAGCTCTCCATTATAAACAACAACCAACTCCCCTCGCTCATCCATCATAGGCTGGTGTGCAGCAGGTGACAAATCAATGATTGCAAGCCTGCGATGACTGAGATATACCCTACGATCTTCTGACCACCACTCACCAGCATCGTCCGGGCCTCGGTGTGTTAGGAACTTTCCGGCAATAAACAACCAATTACAATTTAATCTTGAATCAATTGAAGCAACTCCAACTATCCCACACATATTCTTACTTATTTATAATCAAATCTGCTATTATTAATCTTCAATAGCCTTGCGAAAGCCAGCAAGCATGTGATTTATAGTTCTATTCTGTATATAATGAATGTAAGCATTATGGCCTAGCGTTCTAATAGTACCAAAATTATCACAAATCCACTCTAGCGCAGATGCTAAATCGCTTTCGTTTTCAAGAATAACACTATTTTTAAAATGAATCAGATTCTGAAATTCTGGGCCATGTCTTGCTTTGCGCAATGTCACAACAGGCACACCATATGCAAAGCTATGCAAGACCCCAAGCCCAACAGGACCAGGAGAAACATAAGCGTAAGCACGAGAAAAAAGGCCAGCTAGTTTGATACTATCAAATACTGGACCATGAAATATAACTTTTTTTGCGATCCCCAATCTAATCGCCAGATTTTGTAGCTGCGGCTCAAGCAAGCCACCACCTACAATATCAAGCACAATATTTCGTGGGATTCGGTCCTGAATCTCTGAAAATGCCCGAATTAGTAAGTCGATACGTTTACGCGGTTGCAACCGACCCACAAACAAAAAACTGCTTTTATCTGCACCACTCATGTCCGCGTGATTCGGGATATAAACTGTGTTTGGTGCTATGCATATCTTATTAGGGTCAACTCCGCGTTTAATCATAGTAGAAACATCTTCTTCCGAGTACAACAAAATGCGGTCAGCTTTCTTCAATAATAGATCACGCACTACATTGACAAAAGGCCTACTGCTATATCGATGACCCCAAAGGATCCATTTCAATGAACACCTCCAAATGAACGGTAGGATATATGCTGGCCATCTCAGATCACACATTGAAATAACTACATCGAATTGTTGCTTTATACGATATATAGAAATAGCATTCTGCAAATGAATCGGACCGATCTTTAATTCCGGAATAATTATTTCATCGAAATGATTAAACCCAGTTCTTGCAGTGCGAGAGGAATGCAAGATCGTTACCCTATAGTACTTTGCTAACTCATCAAATAAGGGCCGACGATAATGTGCCAAGACATCTTGTAAAATCAAAACTGATTTCAAAGTAAAAGCCCTATGTTTAGTAGGAATCTGGACTGCACCCCTGCGGTTAGACAGATGGGGTTAGAGCAGTCGGCACGGGTTTAAGGTTTTTATAAAACAGTTCTTCAAACTCTACCGGCGGTCTGTATCCCAGCGAGGAATGCAGACGTTTATGGTTGTACACATCTTGGATAAAAAAGGGAAGCCGAATTTGCACACCGTCCAGGGTTCGGTATTCCCAAAGGTAAACTTCTTCGACCTTGAGCGTTTTAAAAAAGCTTTCGGTGACAGCGTTGTCATAAGGATTGCCTTTGCGGGACATGCTGATCAGAAAGCCATATTGTAAGAGAACGGCCACATATTCTTGGGAGGCATACTGGACGCCTCGATCCGAGTGATGAATAACGCCTTTAGGCGGTTTCCGCTGGACAATGGCCATCGTCAGGGCGGCCAGACACAAGGCGGTATCGATGTGGCGTGAAATAGCGTAACCAATAGCTCTTCTGGCAAACAAATCCAGAATGACGGCCAGATAGACGAAACCGCTACGGATTCCAATATAAGTGATGTCGGCTGTCCATACCTGATTCGGGGCTGTCACAACGAGATTTTTGATTAAATTGGGATAAATCGGGTTATGGTGATGGCTGTCCGTTGTTTTGATCCAGCGGCGTTTGGTTTTGCGGGTGAGGCCCCGCTCTCGCATGATGCGCAACACTTTCTTGTGATTGACAGGAATCCCCCGACGGTGAAGTTCGCGGGTGACACGGCGGTACCCATAGCCGGGAAATTCTTCAATAATGGCTTCGATTAAAGCAATAAGCTCTGAATCATCGACGGCCTTGCTCTTTGACTGATAATAATAGGTACTGCGGGACAGACTCATGAGTTTGCACCTCCTTTGCGTGCTTTGGAGGAGGTGACGGTGTTCCCTAATGAATTGTCGCTTTTCTTCGGCAGTGTCAAAAGGCCCCTCTGAACGGCTTTTTTTAAAAACTCCTTCTCCAAGGTTAATTTGCCGACCAGTTGTTCCAGCTGGCGAACACGGTCTTCAAGAGCGGCTTCCTTTGTGGGTTCATTATTAAACCGCCCTTTGGCATATTGCTCTTTCCAATGATAAAGAAGGCCGGAAGAAATCTCGTAACGGCGTGTCAGTTGCGCTGGTGTGCTCATTCCGCTCAGAAGTTCTTCAATGATCCGGCGCTTGAGTTCAACAGCAAATACTCGGCGGTGTTTCATGGCAAGTTCCTTTCTACCTCTCCAAGGGACTCTGGCTCCTGCCAACTACTCTAACATATTTTGTCCAACTTCGGGGGTGCAGTCCAATTCCTTTTAGTGCTAAATATAAAATAACTCATTACGATAACTTAACACGTGTTACTGCACGACATATCAACGAATCGCTGGAACCACAACTCTGTGGAAAGTAAACGATATAGCAGCAAACCATAATCTCTCTTTCTCTTACGGTGAATCTCAATTACTTTTTGTAGCCCAGCTTTACTAAACAACCCTCTATTGAGACATCTTGAACTTAGCAAAACATCAATAGGATCTTCGCATGACTTAGGTTTTTTCTGAAATTGTCTTGAAATCGGTGTGTTAAAACCGAATTTAATTCGATTATTCAAGATCCAGGTGGGTACCAACCCTCGCATAGCCTCCCTATGGATATATTTACCTACCCCATGCTTGATTTTGAAATCATTTGGTAGACTCCAGACGTACTCAACTAAACGATAATCTAGAAAGGGCATTCTCATTTCTATACTGTTAGCCATTGAAATTGCGTCGCCATAATGCAGCAGATTCACAAGACCACCTGAATGTTGATGTCTCAGCACTCTCATAAACCTTGTTCGTTCTTTTGCATCTGGTAAATGAGGAAAGTCAGGCATTCTGACATAGTCACGTAACATAGGCCCAAAGACTGAGGATATGCCCATTAATCTTTGCTGCAGAGTCGATAACCAAAAAAAATCATTACTCATGTCACGCAATGCCATTAAAACGCTATATGGAATTCTATAGGTTATTTTATATTCCTTAATTGAGGCAAGCGCTTCTTTAAGCTTACCAGTAACAATCAGGTCGAAACAACTCTGCCATATAACATTGCCGAGATAACCTCCAAGAAGTTCATCGGCACCCTGCCCATCAAGCACCACAATTACATGTTCGCGTGCTTTTCTGAGCAGTTGCATTAACGGAAACACTGCTGGAGAGCTGTTCCCGCTTTCCAGATGCCAGATAATTTTATAGAGTTGACTGACGAACTCAGAATAGTCAGTATCCACAACATGCGAGATAAGCCCCAATTCCTGCGCTATCCGACAAGAGGTAACCGATTCATCTATCATGCCTTTCGTCTCGACATATACAGAAGGGTCCCTTGTTAATTTATCGTTTGGCAAGAACCGTGATGTAAAACAATGGTACGGTCTAGGATTACAGTCCCGCATTGCATATACTATCGAGGAGGAATCGATACCACTAGAAAGTGTAATGCCCAACGGTACGTCGCTACGCATCCTAATACGCACGGCATCGACAAATATTCTTCTATATTCTTCACATGCTTCTGCAAAAGACACCTTTGAAGTAATTTGCTGTGGATAATGCCAATAGCGGGAAATAAAAATTTGACCATTGCGGATCGTTAAGTTATGCCCAGGTTGCAAACGTAAGATCTTTTTGAACCAAGTTTCTGGATGCTGCGCTCCAACAGAAAATCTACAGAAATTCGATATAACATTATAGTTGGGCTCAGCGAGTTGGGGTTCGTAAGCCAAGATCGCCTTGATTTCGGAGGCAAAGTAAAATTTTCCGTTATAAATTAAGTAATTAAAGGGCTTTTCGCCATAACGATCGCGAGAGCAAAATAGCACTCGCTCCTGCTGATCATAGATCGCAAACCCCCACATACCATTGAAGCGCTGGACACAGTTTGCCCCCCAATGTATGTAAGCTTGCAATATAACCTCCGCATCGCCTGAAGATCTAAAGATAACCCCTGCAGCTTTTAGTTCAGACCGGAGTTCCAAGTAATTAAATATTTCACCATTGAAGACCAGCCAATAGCGATTATCTATAACCATCGGCTGATTGCTGGCTTCGCTAAGGTCAATGATCGACAGCCGAGTATGGCCAAGCAAAGCCTCATTCCCAATTTGTTTCCAACATTCCACATCAGGACCTCGATGCTTCAGCAAGCCCAGTGCTTGTTTAAAACGAGCCACGTTGAACGAACTTTCGCCATCTAAATTTAGAATGCCAAAAAAACCACACATAATATTCAAAACTTTATAAAACTGGTTTACAAGCTACTATGGCAACTGATGCCGGACCAAAACGCTCAATTAATCTAGTTCTGTGATACTTGGTATTGAAGCTAAAAAGGCGCGATAATAACCAGTCAATAAGTGTAGCAAAAGAGCTATTGAAAGCTGATTTCCCTAACATAGCCATAGCCCTGGTAAAGGGTGTAAAGTCAAACAATGAACAATATTCAATCCTGAAACCTATATTGAGCAAAATTTCTTGAAACAAACCATAGGGTATTCCTCTCTCGTTCTTTGTAAGTCCATTACGTGAATTCCGCCAGTCGCCCTGCGTTACAATTGGCTCCCTGATTAACATATAACAATCAGGAGCAAGACAGCGGTAAATCTCTCTTAAGACAGCCGAGACATTAGCAATATGGTGTAATACACCCATCGAGATTGCCAATTGGAAATGATTTTCTGGGAACTCAAGTTGACCATCAATTCTCGGTTTGCGGTATTCAAATGCAATTCCCTTCAACACAGTCTTCTGTTTAAACTTCTCTGAAGGCTCTATGATGGTTACCTTACTTAGACGATCTATTATAGGAAGGAATTCATAACCAAAAGCACTGCCAAGACCAAGTGCATGAGCACCTAAGGGAATTCTTACATGTCTAAAAAGATGAAAGCGATTAAGCGCATGATACTGATAACGATACTCATCTTGGCGAGACGCGACTATCCTTGAGTAACCTTCTCTCTCTTCCTCCCACCATATTTTGAGTTGGTCTTCGTTAAAATCATCGCCGTATAACTTTTTCCCTAAAAAGAAATCATTAATTGTTTCGGCATTTACGTCTTTCTGTATCATGTTCCGAAATAGACTTTTTTCCCGACCTTTAATATTTTTTCCCCATTCTGCACAATAGTAAAAATTGGAGCAGATTGCTAATCGCTATCCCCCATATTATTCCATGTAACCCCCATAACCGAGCTAAAACAATCACCATAATAGTTACGCTAACAGCAGAGATCAAATTACCAGCCAAAATTAATTTGCTCCGGTTCTTGGCTAAAAGAATTCCATTCATCACGCTATTTATATTAAATATTATTAAGCCAACGGAAATACCTATTAAATAATTACCAGCACTTGCGTAACTATCTGAAAGAAAAATATGGACGATCAGTTTTCTCAAATAATAAAAAAGAGCCGCGACTGCAATAGATAAGGAGAGGATACCATAAAACCAACCTGAACTAATACTCCTTGCCTTATACAAATCTTTTTTGGCTATAGCCTCAATGTATGCTGGCATCGCTACAATATAACCGATATCGGAAAGCATCCCTAATGGGCGTTTCAGCAATCCATAAGTTACCGTGAAGATTCCAGCTTCATTCAAACCACAAATTGCTGCAATGACATAGCGGATGCCGATATCAGAGACATTCAATAAAATGTTTGAGGGTAAAATTGGCCAAGCAATCCGTAATATTTCCCTTTCTATTTGTTTATTACCACTTCCATACAATGAGGTTAACTTAGGCAACCTGGGCAAATGAGTCTTACCTAGCAGGATGGTAATCAAAATCAAGGCACCAATTAGATTACCAATTACTGCAAAATAAGCCGATTTTCCAAGAAAATGCAAAAATAGCCATAAAAATACAAATCGAAATCCAACATTTCCAACTTGAAGCATAGCGACTGAGCTTTGACACCTCGTGGCCATTAGTATGGTCTGTTTGAAAGCTATCACTACCTCTACTCCGAACAATACCGCAACTAGCAAAGGCGTAGACCAATGAAAGTTGAAAAAATAGAGTAGAGACTCACCAATTGCGATAACCAAAACAATGAAAATGGTTACGTATCTCGTCACAATCATAAAAGACACTGCCCGAAATTCATTTCCCATGCCAGCTTCAACATAAACAGAATATAGAGCAAGCATAGCCTTCAGTAAGGGATCAGCTACAACGCCACAAAATGTGGAGGCAGTTCCCAAAATCAAGGCCATAAGCCCTAGCTCATCTGGTGCAAGATAAACTGCCCAAATTTTAAGCGTTGCGATTGCAAAAAAAGCATTTATGCCTTGCCCTATAGTAACCCAAGAAACCTCTTGAAATATTTTCCTAATAGCCAAATTGAGCCTGTTCAATAATTCAGCTTCAGGATCGGGCTTTTCTTCCTGGTCATGAGGTAGTCAAAAATAATGTTCTGGGTGAGGACGATATCGTGTTCGATAGCATGAATGGTCACATTGTCAATACCTTTGTTGAAATTGGTCTGTTCGATGCGGTATCTGTTTTCTTTCACCAGGCCAAAGGTTCTTTCGATGCCGGTTCGGAAAGGCTTCAGTTTCTTATAGACGGCGCTGTGCGGTAGCGCCGGGCGGTATTTTCGGTATCCGTCTTTGAAATAGGTGTAGCAACTATAGCAGAACTTGAACAGCTCTTTGTCATAATTGCAAGGAAGGATGGTTTGTTTTTCCTTTCTGCATACCTTGAAGCAGGCATATTTTGTTCTCCGGTGTTCATACTCAATTCCTCTTGGCTTGATAGGCATTCCCCAGGGGCAGAGCGGGAAGCCATCTTTCGTAAACCCTCTCGGATAACCCATCTTCTTCCTGATGATGATCGGAATGATATCGAAGTGTTCATAGATGTCCTCGTGAATCTCCTCGGCGTCATGCCCTCTGTCCAAAATGAGGTACTGTCAACTATATTGTGTGAAATGTTCATAGGCCAATTCTTTGAAGAAAGGCAGGTTCTTACACACTTTTCCTACAGGGTTTGACCTCCTGTGCAATTCCATTGTTAAAGATATGTAGGCCAGGATACGATAGCAGGCTGTCTCTCCAGCTACGATTTCCATGGGCTTTGTCCTGCGTTTAAATTCCTTGTTAAGGCGTTCAATAATGTTCGTGGTCCTTAAAGAAATCCACTCTTCCTCTGGACATATAAAAAACGTTAGACACGCTTCTATAGAATTCTGCAAACATTTGACAGCAGATGGAAGATCTTGCTGCCACCTCTGTCTGAAAATGTCAAAGAATTCCATAGCTTTCTTTTTTGATGAGGCATAAAAGATGGAACGGAGATCATTCGCCACCTCCTGTTTGAACTTCTTCGGTACCTTGGCCAGAACATTTCGGGCCACATGGACCTGGCAGCGCTGTACCTTCGCCTTGGGACACTCTTCCTTGAAAACGGTCTCCAGTCCCAACAATCCATCCATCATTCCCAAGGTGACTTTCCCGCCGTCCAATCTACGGGATTTCAAATCCTTGAAGAACTCCCGCCAGGATGTTGCCGATTCCTTGTCTCCCGCCTGGAGGCTCAGCACCAGTTTCTGCCCCGTTTCCGTCACACCGACGCCACCAGAACCGGAATAATCTCAATGCTCCTTTCGACCCGCATATGGAAATTGACGCCGTCAATGAACAGGTACCTCACCTGCTCCTGTGATAAATCCCGCCGCCGCCACGCCTTAACCGCATCATTGAGATCGCCACTCGCTCTGCTGATCTCCGTAAGAGAAATCCTGCGTCCGATCAATCTTTCGGAAATCATGGACAGAGTCCGGGTGCTGACGCCGGCTAAAAACAGGATGCTGAAATCCCGGGCAATCTCTTCTTCATATTGCTTGCTCCGGGGAGAGGTCTTGAACTCGCCATTACGATCCCTCGGAACATCGACACAAACTTCGCCTGCCCCCTTGAGGGCAAACCCACAACCGTAGGAACCATTACGATGATTTGCATTTCCCCCTACACGAACATAGGGATCTCTTCCCAAATAATGGGTCAGCTCCGCGTTCATCATCGCTGTCAGGTATTTCCCGACAACTCCTTTGATATCCAGACGAATCATCTCAAACAATTGTCCCGGTCGTTCCTGAATCTCCTTGAATATATCCGCAATCTCAGATGCCGTTACTTCCAGTTTCATGGCGCTTTCTCCTTTCGCTTAGGTTTGTGGGGACAAACCCTTGTAAAGGAAAAGCGCCTTTTTTCTACCTTTTTCAGCCCTTTGTGAATTTACACAAAAGATTTTACACTACCCCAAAATGATGTAGGAGAACGGAAGATCATGATAACGATCTTTCAACTCGTCAAGTAAGGGAAGAATGGCTTTCTCGTCATGAACACTGGCGGGAGTTACAATGGTTGCCCGGGGTATGCCGCTTATGGTTCTCAGGCCGCGGGCTTTATGGCCAACATGATACTTGTGACTATGATGTCCCTTCCCGGAGAAGGCCACGCTCTCATCCCTGAAGTGCCAGCGCCCTTGTTCATCCTTTTCCCCTCTGGTGGAACGGCAGGTGATCCGCAATGTAGAGTCGGCAACAAAAATGATCCCTTTCTTCCTGTGTTTCGGCAGTTCCGGGATTTCTGGCTCCAGCAATCCCAAGGAGCGGGCTTTGATAACGAAGCGTTTGTGAACTTCGACAAAACCTATTGGCCCGAGTCGTTTTCTCAAGGTGTCGAAGGCATTGTGAGCCGGCTGAATATCCCTGGTGACAAACCGGTAAAGGTCGTTCTTCTTCAAAGAACTGGACAACTGCCGGTCGGAAAGGATGCGCTCTTTGATCTTGATAATCCGTGCCAGGATCGGAAAAACGCCGTATCCTTTGGGACCGATGACAGCATAGCAATCAACTACCAGAGAAATGCATCCCATGTCAATGGCGGAAAAGTAGGCTATGAAATCCTTCTCCTGCTGCGTCAGGTTGTTGAAATCCCTGGCCCATCCCGGAAATGGAATCTGAAAATTCAGCATCTTGTCCCCCTCCTGTTCAATACTGGTGTTCGATATTGGTGAGGAGCACAAACGGATTAAGATATAAACGGATTTTCTAAATTACCCCGATTTTCAAAGAGCAGAAAGCCTAAATATTTGAGTTAAATCATCCGCGCAAACGCAGTAAATCTGAGTTAAGCTTTTTCAAAACATTGGCTTTCCGGAGATTTTCCCCTCGGAAATGCAGCAAATTTGAGTTAAAATCGTTTTTTGACATCTGTAAGTGGTAGTATTTATTAGCATGAAAACAGTATTGAACAGGCTTAAATTACTTATATAAGGAATGGAGTTGACACAAGTATATGCCTATCTTTGAAACCGTGTCTCCAAACTACGCATCTTTATGTTATTTTGAGACGCAAACTACGTAAATAAAAATATACCAAAAGAAAATGCAGGGGCCATCCACCCGACAATAGGACTCGAAATAAAGAAGTATCAGCGAGCATCCAAATACAACCGAGTGATGATAGGCAAAGCAAACGTAAATTACTATTTCTAGACCAATAATTAAATATTAACAAGATAATGCCTAAAATAATACCTACAAATAGGATACCCACATATCCAGCTGCTGCTATTCCATCTGTTGACCAAAAGCCTGCAGACATATCATATGTAAACACACCTGCCTGGTAATGGCCAACAACCTGTCCTATACTAAACTCTCCATAAGGATAATCAATAAACCAACCAACAGGCCCTAGATGAGAATAAAAAGTAAATGGGTGCGAATTATTTATAAAGAAGTCATAGTAATTTCCAAGAGTCATTCCATTTATGGAAAAAGCTCTCTTTACAATCTGCGATGTCACAAGACCCACCAGGCTCTCAACGTCCTCACCATAAACACCTATTATAATAAGCATTATGATCATCGTTCCACAAAACAGTCTAACAATATCTTCCGCACTGACCTGCTCCTTATTAAGAACAAAGAAATATACCGCGTACATGAGCGGAATAGTAAACACGATAAATTTTGACCCTGTAATAAAGAAGCCAATACCCATCCCCACAATACCTAGCATAAGAAATACCCTTTGCTTAAACATAATTCCCACGGCAATCATAAATGGCGAGATGTCTCTGAGCAACCATTGAAGGGCGTACGCTTCTAATGTCCTATTTGGAGTAAACTCCGATACAATTTCTCTTTGACCATAAACATCTCTAATATCTACGATAGTAATTATTTTTGAGTAAAACAGAAAAAGCAAGACTATTAATACAATAAACATTAAGATTGCGCCTATTGTAAATTCATATCGAACTTTAATATATGTATTACTACCTTTGCTAATATGCTTATTCAATGTGCTTATTGATTTAACTAAGGGGTTAAGGTTCTTGGCATTACCTTTTTTTATGCATAACTCAGGAATATACGAAATAAAAAAAAGGGATATCGTCAAGCAGGTTATTAAAAGATATCCACCATCCTTTGGATACCCTTGCATCGAGACAATTATTATCGATGGTACGAAAACGAAATAAAACAGAAACCAAACTACAAATCGTGAGTATACCGATATTGTTTTCGGGTAAATTACTGAAAAGGTAATGCAGATTGCAATTGCTGAAATAAGCGGCCCTAAGCTTCGATGAACATCAACTTCGGGAAATCCTTGATATCCCCAAACCGGGGTTAAATAGTAACAATAGTTATAAATATTTACTAGTATATAAACAAAAGTAATTATAACCAGTTGAAGTCTACTTCTATAAATCTTAGCACCGAAGTCAACAGTAGGATAAGTTCTATACAATTTTCTCTCTGTCTTCAAAAGTGTATTTTTATTACTGGCAAATCAGTTAATACTCCTGGCAAAGCTGGATGATGAGTTGGCTGAGCTCATAGGGTTTTAGAATAATCTCAGTGCATTTTTTCCCAAAAGAACCCGTACCACCTGTAATTAATATGTTCTTACCGTTCAGCATTGTATTTACCTCCAGATTGCACGTCAATGTAATACCCCCTATACCACTCAACAAATCTCCTTATCCCTTCTTCTATTGGGGTGGAGGGCTTAAAACCAACATCCTTTGAAAGGTCATCTACATCAGCATAAGTGGCAGGGACATCGCCTGGTTGTATAGGAAGAAGGTTCTTTTTTGCCTTTTTTCCGAGACAGTTTTCGAGGGTCTCTATAAAGTGCATTAGCTCAACAGGGTTGTTGTTACCTATATTATAAAGCCTGTATGGAGCAAAGCTTATTGCAGGGTCGGGGGTATCTCCATTCCATGAGGGATCTGGTTCGGGAACCCTGTGCATAACCCTAACCACGCCCTCTATTATATCGTCTATATATGTAAAATCCCGCTTCATCCTTCCATAGTTAAATACATCTATGGGCCTTTCTTCTAAAATTGCCTTGGTGAAGAGAAAAAGTGCCATATCAGGTCTTCCCCAGGGACCATAAACAGTGAAGAATCGAAGCCCTGTGCAGGGAATATTGTAAAGGCAGGAATATGTGTGAGCCATAAGTTCATTTGCCTTTTTTGTGGCTGCATACAGGGAGACAGGATGATCCACATTGTGATGTATGGAAAAAGGCATCTTTGTATTTGCACCGTAAACAGAGCTCGATGAAGCAAAGACAAGCTGGCGAGGAGGATAATGCCTGCATCCTTCAAGGATGTTTAGAAAGCCCGTAATATTGCTATCTATATAGGCATATGGATTTGTAAGGGAATAGCGAACACCGGCCTGGGCAGCAAGGTGGATGACGAAGTCAAAACTGGTTGATGGTGATTGGTGATTGGTGGTTGGTGGATGGTGGTTGGTGATTGGTGGTTGGTGATTGGTGGTTGGTGGATGGTGGTTGGTGGATGGTGGTTCGCTTGTTTGGTACTGTCTAAAAAGTTGTTCCATTCTGGCACGATTGGAGATGTCTATTTTGTGAAAGGTAAAGTTGGGGAATTTCTTTAAAATGGCAAGGCGAGCCTTCTTTAGTTTTGGGTCGTAATAATTGTTGAGGTTGTCAATGCCAATAACCCTGTGGCCGTCCTCGAGGAGGCGTTTTGAGAGATGAAAACCAATGAAGCCAGCAGAGCCGGTAACTAAAATGCGGTGGATGGTGGATAGTGATTGGTGGTTGGTGGATGGTGGTTGGTGGTTGGTGATTGGTGGTTGGTGGATAGTGGACGGCTTTTTCATAATTATGACCTTTTGAGTGATGATATGAGAGCATTTAACATTTTTTTGATGATAGTAATGTAAGAAAGTAAATGTTCTCCATTTCGTACATAATCTAATTTTTCAGCTATAATGATTTGTATTTCCAATTCAGATGTCGAACCTAATGCGATATAAAGAAACTGGATAAATTCTTTCGTAGAGTTTCTTGATGAGCCTTCTGCTATGTTGCTCGGAATAGAAATTGCAGCCCTTTTAATCTGGTCAGCCAATGCATATAATTCCTCTTTTGGAAATTTTCTTACAGTATCATAAACAATAACGACAAGTTCAATCGCCTTTTTCCATACTTCCAACTCTTTATAATCTTTCATTTTAATACAGTGACTGGTGGTTGGTGGATGGTGATTGGTGGTTAGTGAATGGTAAATGGTGGTTGGTGGTTGGTGGTTAGTGGTTAGTGAATGGTAAATGGTGAACAACCGCCAGCTATCAACCATCCACTATTTTTTACTGTCCACTAATATCTATCCACTGCCTTTTACTATCCACTATCAACTATCCACTATTCACTAATATCTATCCACTGCTTTTTACTATCCACTATCCACTATCAACTATCCACTACTTTTTACTATCCACTATCAACTATCCACTATTCACTAATATCTATCCACTATTTTCAATGTCTCTTTCAGCCTTCTTATATGTCCCCTTCCTAAGCCTTTTACTTCGCAGCCCAGAGCAAGGTAACGGCGGATCCTGTCATCATCGAGGATGCCGAAACAGTCAATTACGGCGATGGGTTTACCTGCATGTTTTATCACATCGTCAGGATCGAGGTTTAGATATTCCTGATGGCGGACCGCAAAGACAAGGACATCTATGTCTTTTAGTGCCTTTGGTAGGTCCTTGAGGACTTCCAAATCCTTTAGTTTCTTCTGATTGCGGAAAAAAACGCTTCTATTGTTGTCGGGGTATGACTCCTGATTTCTAAACTCCCACCAGACATCCACATAGGGGTCGTGGACACGGACCTCTGCGCCCATTTCGGTGAGCCTGCGGATTAAGATCTCAGAGCCGCTATAGCGTGTATCTCCCACATCCTCTCTGTAAGAGGCACCAAGGACAAGGACTTCGGCACTGGCAATGGGTTTTCCCATATTGCGGAGGGCATCACGGACAAGCTGGGCAGCGTGTAGTGCACGGGTATCGTTTATGTCTATGGCAAGGGGGGTTATTTTAAATATATCGTCTACAAATCCCAAAATGTGTTTATATGCCCAAATACCTAAGCCCCCGTCTTTGGGAAGGCAGTAGCCACCTATGCCTGGTCCGGGAAATAGAATGTTATTGTGGGTGGGGCGGACCTTGATGGCGTTTATCACCTTTATGATATCAACACCGTTTTGTTCGGCGAATTTGCACCACTCATCCATGAAGGCAAGGATTGTGGCGCGGTATGAGTTTTCTACAATTTTGGCGGTCTCTGATTCTATGGGACGGTCAAGGACAGTGAGGGGGAATTTTTCAGTGTTCAGGACTTCGTTTAAGAATTTTACCACCCTTCTTTTTGCCTCTTCGTTTACACCGCTACAGACACGCCAGAAATCACGGATGGATGCAACATAATTGCGGCCTGGCATAACACGCTCATAGCTGTGGGCTAATAAGGGCTCTGGGCTCATAGCTGATGGCTCATAGCTCGTAGTACCACCCTTCGATGATGATGGAAAGCGGCGTTCAAAGGCTTTTTTCATTATTGGATAGGCGATCTGCTCTGTTGTGCCCGGGGCTACGGTTGTCTCAATAAGGACAAGACAATCGGGTTTTATGCGCTGGGCAATGATTTCAAAGGATTCCTCAAGGGCAGTCATCTCCACATAGCCTGTGCGGACATTGCCTAAGTCCTTTTTTGCATAATCAAGCTGGACATCAACGATAACCACATCGGCGAACTGGAGGGCATCGTAGGTGAAGGTCGCTGTGAGAGTTTTTTTATCGAGGACGCAGCGCCGGATCATGGGTTCCACTTCAGGGTCCTCTGATTTGATGGGTGAGATGCCCTGGTTCAGGAGGGGGATCTTCCAGTAGCTACGGGTGCTGGGACGCTGCATACCTATTACAAACTTCGCTGGCTCGCCAGCGAAGTAGCTCATGGCTGATAGCTCATGGCTCGTAGCAGATGCATCATAAGGGACCTGTTTCTTTTTGACGGTGTCAGCGACAACTGCTGCCATGACACAGCCTACAAAACCAAGCCCCATCACAACCACGATCTCCTGGCCTTTTGCACGGGCTTCGGAGACGAGCGCTTCAATACGGGCATATTCTTTTTTGTAGTCTTCTGGAGTTGGTAATGGGTATTTTGTACCGTCTGGTGCGATAGAGATGTTATTTGTCATTTATTTCCCCCTGGGTTATATGGTGTTTATTGAGTTTTTTGGGTTTGTTGCGTTTATTGGGTTTATTGGGTCTGTCTCGTCTATCTCGTTTATCTCGTTGGGTTCGTTGGTCTCGTTGATTTCGTTTATCTGGTTGATTTGGTTTGTTTCGTTTATGTGGTTGGTTTTGTTTGCA
>Ga0308419_1001199_pt1 | contig 17360 bp, 11 predicted proteins | sample HotsprSampleMS50_FD_203674 | JGI IMG/M metagenome (GOLD analysis project Ga0308419, IMG submission 203674) | Hot spring phototrophic mat microbial communities from Mushroom Spring, Yellowstone National Park, Wyoming, United States - 20090730_MS50 ... | reverse complement strand
CGCTTGACGTGGAGCAAGCCTTCTTTGTCTTCTTCAATTGTATACAGCTTACCGCTTTTAATTCTTCGGGCCCTGGCGGGCAGGGAAACTCTGGCTATGTACTTTCCCTCGGCGTCAAAAACATCATAGAAAACTCCCCCTGCTGTTTTTACTTTCATAAAGGGTCTGACAAAAAGCCAGCCCCGATCATCCAGGATGAAATCTTCAACGGGCGGAAAATACTTGGGCCATTCCACCTGCGCATCTGGCGGAGGCCCCTCCTCACCCCAGAATTCTTTTGCCGTCCTGTCACGGTCCTCCTGGGTGAGGATTTCAGGATCATACTTTTTGATAATTTTTCTAAGAGTTTTCCCTTCTCGATTAACCACGTGAAATTCATACTCGGTGGTTACTCCCCAGATGACATTCCCTTCCGGGGTCAGAGCAAAATAAAGGCGAGGAAAATATGGGTTTAAAACTGGATATCTGAGGAATGGCACGCTGGCCACAGTGCTTACAGGTTCCATGTTAGCATTAAACCGCACCAGCTCGGTCCTGGCTTCCTGGTCCATTATTGTATGGCTGCCAACAATGTCTCCGTTTGGCGCCATTTTCGCGCTCAAGAACATCCACATTTTCCCGGTAGAAAGATCTTTCATCCACTGGCCCTCTAAGCTGAAAACGGTTACCCGGCGTGACATGGGGTCGGTGACCAGGATATTCTTCTGCCGGGTTATCTGAAAATAGCGGGGATCCTGGAATTCACCGGGCCCCTGGCCGCTTCGTCCAATGGCCCTCAAAAAGTTTCCCTGCGGGTCGAAAACTTTAATCTGGACCGCCTTTCGGTCAAGGACATAGATGTTGCCAGCTTCGTCGGCATCGACCACCGCGGGTTCTAATAGCATTGATTCTTCGCTCTCCCCCTTAGTTCCCAGCGATAAGTCCTCTTTTATTAATAAGGTGGTCGGCATACCGCGCGGTGGCGCCGGGTTCTTGGGATTGTAAACCACCGTAATACCATCCTCTGTTTTTATTTCTACCTTATCAGCTTTCTTGCAGGCCGGGAAAAACAGGAAAGAAAGTACGAAAACACTAATAAAGACCTCTTTCCAGGCAACTTTTTTCCAGGCAATACCCCTTTTCATATTTACCCCTCCAATCAGATAATTTTTTTTATCTTGCCAGACTCTTTATGAGAAAATATTACTACGACTCATCTTCCCAGATCAAATCGCGGAATTTTTTATTCGCTGGCCCGGATGACGTTGGTAAAGCATGGCTACCCCGAAGAAATTTCTGCTAAACTTTTTCGGGAAAAAAGTTTTGCCAGAACAAATCATTTAATTTAATATGAAGGCATGGACAGAAGATTTGGGGCACAGAATATGGTTGGGCGGCTGCGCCGGGTGGTGGTCAAGCGGCCGCCTGAGGCCTTTATCAGCGTAGAAAAGATTGAGCGCGAATGGCAGAGGCTTGGCTTTACGGCTCCGCCAGATTTGAAAAAGGCTGAAGAAGAATTTTCTCAGCTGGAAGAGATTTTAAGACAAGAAGGGGCGGAGATTCTTTACCTGCCGGCTGATGAAAGGACCACCCTTGATTCCATCTACACCCATGACCCGGTGCTAATCACAGAGGCTGGGGCCATCATCCTGCAGATGGGGAAAAAGGAAAGAGCAGGTGAGCCAGAAGCCTTTGAAGATGCCCTTAAGAGCTGGGGTTTGCCGACATTCGGCAGGCTTTCCGGCAAAGCCACAGCCGAAGGCGGCGATTTGCTCTGGCTGGATGAAAAAACGCTCGTCACCGGCCGCGGCTTCAGGACCAACCAGGAAGGCATAGACCAGCTTCAGGAAATTCTGCAGCCGCTCGGGGTCAAAGTGCTGGCTTATGACCTGCCCTACTGGGCCGGGCCAGGTGAAGTTCTGCATCTGATGAGCTTCATCAGCCTGCTGGATGTGGACCTGGCGGTTGTGTATAAAAGGCTCCTGCCGGTAGCTTTCTACAAGCTCCTTCTGGAGAGGGGCATTGAGCTCATTGACATCCCCGAAGAAGAATTCCCCACCCAGGGCTGCAACGTGCTGGCCATAAGCCCGCGGCGCGTGGTCATTCTCAGGGGCAATCCTGTCACTGCAAAGCGCCTGCGTCAGGCCGGGTGCTTTGTTTATGAGTTGCCTGGTGAGGAAATCGCCTTCAAGGGCTCAGGTGGCCCTACCTGCCTCACCCGCCCCCTGCTAAGGGAAAAAGTAAGTTAACAAGTATAAACAAATAACTATAATCGAAAGCCATTATTTTGCAGGTATAACTCGCTGGTGGATAAATAGGCCATGTCAAGATTTGTTCGCAGTTTGACTATTGTTAATATTCTACTTTTACCTAATTAGCTCCCTACACAAGTTCTTGTTATATAAGTGGCCCCTGCTTATCGGCTTTTGTATAGGTGTCTTCCTTGGCTTAATCCTGGGTTTATTTGATAAGATGAGCAAGGGACAATCTAAGATATGGCGCAGTTAAAGACGATATTCCAACCACTCTGCGGCTCATTTTTTTGGACCCCTTTAGAACATGAGTTAATAGAGAGGGTGTTTATCAACGTATGACTATTTTGGTTCTCTGTCTCTAAATTAAAATTTTACGATGGCTATATACCTAAAAGAACTGCAAAAATTCCTTTATACCACCCAAACAAAACTTTATTTTCATTTTTCAGCTGGATTAATTCCATAGTTTCAATCCTTATTTTATTGGAAGCTCTTCTCCAATCCCGCCGTTTTGAAATAAGGGGGATGACAATGATACTGTTTCAATCCTTATTTTATTGGAAGCTCTTCTCCAATATCGGTGGAACTTATATCCTTGAGCCAAAAGAAAACGAGTTTCAATCCTTATTTTATTGGAAGCTCTTCTCCAATTGGAGGGGAACACGGCGGCCTTGGCGAGATACGGGATGTTTCAATCCTTATTTTATTGGAAGCTCTTCTCCAATTATATAGCCATACTCCTGCCTATCCACCCGATACCAGTTTCAATCCTTATTTTATTGGAAGCTCTTCTCCAATCAGCGACCTGGAAAAAGGGGTCCAGGCATATAACAAAAGTTTCAATCCTTATTTTATTGGAAGCTCTTCTCCAATTAGGACCGGGGGATAATTCTCTCGGGCTTTTTTATTTGTTTCAATCCTTATTTTATTGGAAGCTCTTCTCCAATGCGCAGGCTTCATCGCCGCCCCATTGCGAGGAGATAGTTTCAATCCTTATTTTATTGGAAGCTCTTCTCCAATACCAAGGATTAAAAACACGGTATAAAGATTTTATCTGGTTTCAATCCTTATTTTATTGGAAGCTCTTCTCCAATAAAAAGAAAAACGGAAAGCAAGTTTAATTGAGATTAGTTTCAATCCTTATTTTATTGGAAGCTCTTCTCCAATCTCAAAAAACATAGTTGATAAAGAATATTTGCCTATATTTGTGTTTCAATCCTTATTTTATTGGAAGCTCTTCTCCAATCAAAAAGCTATTCAGGCACTTGAGGCTGAGTATGAGAGTTTCAATCCTTATTTTATTGGAAGCTCTTCTCCAATTATTGGCAGAAAGCAAGAGAACTCAGAGAAGCTGGCTGTTTCAATCCTTATTTTATTGGAAGCTCTTCTCCAATTGGCCACGGGAAAGAAATTAATATCGCCGTGCCTATGTTTCAATCCTTATTTTATTGGAAGCTCTTCTCCAATTAGAGAGAAGAGGAGGGGGCGAAGTTCTTACCAAGCGCTAATAGTTTCAATCCTTATTTTATTGGAAGCTCTTCTCCAATTACGGTTTCGGTGATGGAAAAATGTATTGCTGATATGTTTCAATCCTTATTTTATTGGAAGCTCTTCTCCAATCCCTCGGCATTGGCTTTCTCCTTAATCAGGGTTCTGGTTTCAATCCTTATTTTATTGGAAGCTCTTCTCCAATAGAATAGTAAACTTCTGCCTCACCACGGGCGTAAACACTCATGTTTCAATCCTTATTTTATTGGAAGCTCTTCTCCAATCTAATGCAGATTATACAGCATTGGCCGGAGTATATCGTTTCAATCCTTATTTTATTGGAAGCTCTTCTCCAATCTGGAAAACCTTCCAGCCATTATGAATATCAACTGGGTTTCAATCCTTATTTTATTGGAAGCTCTTCTCCAATAAGAAATAAAGATTTTGTTTGCAAATTAAAAGATAAAGGTTTCAATCCTTATTTTATTGGAAGCTCTTCTCCAATGACTTCATAGAGTATAGTAACGGGTATTTTTTCGTTACGTTTCAATCCTTATTTTATTGGAAGCTCTTCTCCAATAATTCCCGCCTTAAATCCGTGAGCAAAATGCTTGAGAGTTTCAATCCTTATTTTATTGGAAGCTCTTCTCCAATAATTCCCGCCTTAAATCCGTGAGCAAAATGCTTGAGAGTTTCAATCCTTATTTTATTGGAAGCTCTTCTCCAATGACCGCCCCGTCTTCTGATAAAGTAATCATGAATAAGTTTCAATCCTTATTTTATTGGAAGCTCTTCTCCAATAAATGCCAAATTTCAAAGGGTACTGATATTGCTTCTATGTTTCAATCCTTATTTTATTGGAAGCTCTTCTCCAATCATAATAATTATATCAGCATTTATCGCGTGGGAAAAAATGTTTCAATCCTTATTTTATTGGAAGCTCTTCTCCAATATAATACCGCTTATATTTTTTGTGCAAGTTTGACCTGTTTCAATCCTTATTTTATTGGAAGCTCTTCTCCAATGAGGCGGGGGGGTGTTTTCCCGGCCGTCCTGCTAAACCGTTTCAATCCTTATTTTATTGGAAGCTCTTCTCCAATTATTTGCTTTAGTTTTTTCGAAGAAACAAGATAAGTTTCAATCCTTATTTTATTGGAAGCTCTTCTCCAATCCATAATAGACAAAGCACTTTTTATAGATTCTTTCAAAGTTTCAATCCTTATTTTATTGGAAGCTCTTCTCCAATCGTTGCCGCTTGTAAATGTTGATCCTGAGGTCTATTAGTTTCAATCCTTATTTTATTGGAAGCTCTTCTCCAATAAACTTGAGTGAATCCATATCAAATCCTTATCAATAGTTTCAATCCTTATTTTATTGGAAGCTCTTCTCCAATGAAAATATCGCTTTAAAAAACGAGCCGCCAGGATCCTGTTTCAATCCTTATTTTATTGGAAGCTCTTCTCCAATCTCGAATATTTCTAGCTCATCAATTAGAACCGGATCGTGTTTCAATCCTTATTTTATTGGAAGCTCTTCTCCAATTCTCGGTCTCAAATGACATCATCAACGCCTGGATGTTTCAATCCTTATTTTATTGGAAGCTCTTCTCCAATCCGTCAGCTCACGGCCGTCACGGCCCGGATCAGGCCGTTTCAATCCTTATTTTATTGGAAGCTCTTCTCCAATTATAAAAACGGCAGGATATGATTTGCATACTTACTGTTTCAATCCTTATTTTATTGGAAGCTCTTCTCCAATACCCGCCCACAGGATTTACTGAGTTGATATTTTTGAGTTTCAATCCTTATTTTATTGGAAGCTCTTCTCCAATTTATCTCGGCTGATGAATATTCAAAGCTAATAACAGAGAGTTTCAATCCTTATTTTATTGGAAGCTCTTCTCCAATTTTTCTCCTAATCCATATTTGCCCCCTTTACCAGTTTCAATCCTTATTTTATTGGAAGCTCTTCTCCAATTATTTGGCAAAATATTAGCTAAAAGGACAGACTTGTGTTTCAATCCTTATTTTATTGGAAGCTCTTCTCCAATGCCGGAACGACAACGCCATCCGGAATCGAGACAAGCTGTTTCAATCCTTATTTTATTGGAAGCTCTTCTCCAATTAGAAGGAGAAGGAGATATAGAAAAGAAAGAGAATAGTTTCAATCCTTATTTTATTGGAAGCTCTTCTCCAATTTTCTGAATACCAATCCGAGGTCGTGGCATTAATCGAGTTTCAATCCTTATTTTATTGGAAGCTCTTCTCCAATACGAGCTTTCCGTTAAATCAAAATAAACTACCGAGATGTGTTTCAATCCTTATTTTATTGGAAGCTCTTCTCCAATTACTGCCAAAAAGAAAATTAAATTTGTTGACCACGCAGGTTTCAATCCTTATTTTATTGGAAGCTCTTCTCCAATTTTCAATGTAGAACGGCACAGAGGTCGTGTTCTCGGGGTTTCAATCCTTATTTTATTGGAAGCTCTTCTCCAATAAAATCTGCAACTCTTGGTCATTACCAAGACCTCACAGTTTCAATCCTTATTTTATTGGAAGCTCTTCTCCAATAAAAAAATGCTTGACTTCAGTTGTGATTTTGTTATCAGTTTCAATCCTTATTTTATTGGAAGCTCTTCTCCAATTAGCCTCCGACGAATGCCAGCACCAGTGGAAAACGCTGTTTCAATCCTTATTTTATTGGAAGCTCTTCTCCAATGCCGGAAGATGTCCAGCAAGCTATCCTTGCTGGCGAATGTTTCAATCCTTATTTTATTGGAAGCTCTTCTCCAATTAGCAGGTATGCTAATAATCCCCGTGGAGGTTCTGGTTTCAATCCTTATTTTATTGGAAGCTCTTCTCCAATCCTTTTAGCCAGCCTGCCGTAATGGTCAGGTCTTACAGCTGTTTCAATCCTTATTTTATTGGAAGCTCTTCTCCAATGTAAAAAAGCAAGAGGTAGAGTTAACGCCAGAGATTGGTTTCAATCCTTATTTTATTGGAAGCTCTTCTCCAATAGCATTTTTTCTATAATTTATTAAATTATAATAAGTTATGCAAGTTTTACTCATGATATTATTGATCATTTTGGGAACTGAAAAAGACGCTTTTTCAATTAATCTATTTAAATTTAGCATCGCTTTTATTAAGCTATCTCATTGATAAACAATAATATAGATATCCTCACAAAATTCTGAGCAATAAATTCTTCTTACTAGTGCTCCTTTTGTCTTGAAAACGCCATTCCTTTTTCTAATCTGGAAATCCAAAACTGTACTTATCCGCTTCTATGTAATCTCCTCATTTTTATTAATCTTAATCATACGCATATATTTCGATAACAACAATCTATACATCTATTCTTAAAAGCAGTCCTCTTAGGATAATATCCTTTGTTAATTATATCAAAAATCTCAGAAATTACTTTTCTTACAAAATCAAAATCATTTTGACTATAAATAAGTTCTTTAATTCGGTTTCCTCCCTTAGTATAGCAGATAAACCCTTTCTTAACAGCTCGGCCATAACTTTCCATTATAAGTAAAGCATAGATAGCGGATTGAACCCGATGAGTCCTAAAAATAAAATTACCGCCCTCGGCATATTTATAATCGAGTGGTGACAATGTACCATCGGCTAAATAAAGAACCTCATCAATTACACCTCTTACTCCTAACTTTTTAGAAGCCATATATACTGAAATTTCTTTTTTTACACAGCCAAGCCTTTTTCTAAGATAGTTAATATTGGTTTTTTCTTTATTTTCATGCAGTTCTCTTCCTTTTATAACCTTATATCTTAATTCTTCATGTTGAGGAATATTTAAACAATTCAAAAAATAGGTATATCTTGGGCAAAAAAGGTGTTCTATTATTTCTGAGGGAGTGATCATTGGGGTAGCTTCAGTATCATTTTCAAGGTCTTTTTCCGAAAAAACGACGCAACTATTTTCCCCCGGGATTATTCCCTCCTTCCCGCCTACCCGATTCTCCTCTTTTTGATCTCTTATAATATCCATTAAATTCTCTCAGACCAATAAAGCTTTAACTTCGTCGGAAACAAGGTCCTCATCAAAAGCTTGCCCCAGCAATATTACGCTTTTAAAATCGTCTTCACACATAGGGAACATATAAACCGAATCTTTTTCAGGATTAATCATATCTTTGAATATAATTTTCAATTCATCTATCTGATTTTTATTTAGCGTGCCAAGAAACGCAGACTTCTGGACACGGTAAAGACCTTTATTTTTACAAGCCTTAGCGATTTTTGCCCTTGTCTTATTATCGACGATATCATAAATAATCCAGATAAGTTTATCACCTGGTTTCATTCTTTTTTTCCTATTAGTCGATTGGCAATTCTGTGGCAATCAAATTGAATTATGTTCTTTCTTTTTATATTTCTTCCTCTATATCTTATAGATTCATCCATAAATGAATTGAACTCTGTAAGCAGAACTGCTTTCCCCTCTTTATTTAGAGTGAAACCATTCGGAACATTTTTAAAATACTCTGTTTTAACTTTTCTAGATGCAAATAGGCCAACTATAACTTCTTCAGCCCATATTCGGTAATTCTCAATAAGGTCGAATACCAACGATTTCTTATTATAATTATCTGTATGGATAAAACCAACATAAGGATCAAGACCAGCAATTATACAGGCCTTTTCTACAAGTGAATACAAGACACCATAAGCATAATTGAGCAAAGTGTTGAATTCATCTCTAGCTGGATTTCTGCTTCTGCCATTAAATTTGAATCTATCGGGTATAATGAAGCTTAGGGCCTCAAAATATGTCCTGCAGCCTGCACCTTCTAAACCCATAATACACGCCCGGCAATCGTCAAGCGTTCCGCTCAGATTATCGAGTTCAGCAGCTATTTGTCCAAGTCTTTCAATAAAAACAGTAATTTGAGCAGACTTGTGTGGTCTGGTGCTTCTAAGGCGTCTTAAAAAATCTATCTGGTTGTTGAATTTATTCTTTATCCACTCTAAAGCAAGTTTAAGCCCTTCTTCTGTTTCTGCTAATTCTAATTGTCTCCTTCTTATAAGAGTCGTACTGCCTAACTTAGGATGCCAGACTCTCCCATACGGATTACCTAACTCATCTATGAACACAATATCAATGTTATTTTCCATAGCCATTTTGATGGCATCTGTGGTTATATAGGCTGCCGTCGATATGAGAATTGAAGACACTTTTTTACATGAGATTTCAAAGATCCGTTCATCATTTTTAATTTTAAAGCAATCACCACTTTTTTGAAGATAAGAACCATAAGTATTTATCACCAATTGCATTTTCTTACTGCTCTATTTTTTTCACTGTTCCAAAGCCTCTGGAAACAGATTTACCAATACCCCAATAATCTGGTATCTCAAAATTAACAGAAAACGTTCCTAGAAATCCAATCATAGGGATGTCCTTTAGCCTTGTTTGAACCTCCTTGAAATTTTTGATTTCTGCACTAATAGGTTCATTGACTGTGTATCCAAGACTTTTGGAAATAGAGAGGAGGTTACCAATAAGAATACTCTCCAGAAGTCCCTTCCTTTTTTCCCAAGAACCAAATTTCTGATATTTTTCATAATTGTTTTCATTCAAAGCCAGCCAAGGAACAAGAAAAGAATAGTATACTTGATTGGAAATCAATGAAAAGGATGCCTTATAGCTCTCCAATCCCTTAGCCAATATTTCTTCCCACTTCTCATTTATATTCAGGGATTTCAGCTCATGAAAAACTTTTTTAACAACTTCAATTCCTTCTTTAAAGCCAATTAAAAGGCATACCCCTTCGATAACTTTGTATTGAATACAGGGATATTGATAAACAAAGCCTCCATTAGATCGATGCTGATGAGCATAGGGTCTATCCCAAAATAAACTACCCAAAAAACCTCTTATTTTTCCCGCTTCTGCTATTGTTAGACGTTTATCTAACTTAATAATAAGTTTGATTATTTCTATTTCCATGATATCAGCAAATAATCATTGACTTCCCTTCTATTATTTTAAAACCGGTTTCTCTATCGTAATAATTATCAAGAAGTGTTCTATTTACATGTCCGATTCCTCCAATTATCTCTGGCTTATTTGGGACGTTTTGGGGAATCGATATTACATAACTGTAGAAATCTGCTTTGATATTGTCAAATGCCTGCTTTTTTCGAATGCTATCTTTAAGATTAATAATAGATTTAAATTCGGCCCAGACTTTTTCCGCATCATCGTCAATTTCAATAAAAACATCTATCTTAGGATAATCTTCTTCTATAAGACTAAAACCTGATACAGATGGGTTTCTCTCATCATTTTTGTCTTTATCATATCTCAATCTACAGACTGCTTCTATAATCTCTTTTGACTCTGCCTGGGTTGTTTTTTCTTGTAGCATAAAATAATATTCTTCAAGCAATTTTAAAAACTCTTTTTCTTTTATTTCATGTTTTTTTAATAATATTTTTTCTGTTATATCAAGTAAAACAGGATCATAAATATAAGAAGCATATTTTTTTCCCTTTGAATCTTTAAGGGACACTATAAAGAAAAGACCCTTTCCTTTCCCATTTCTGTTACACCTCCCCGCAGATTGGTTAAGAGAGTCAAGCGGGGCAAAATCCCTCACAACTATGTCAAAATCTATATCTACCCCAGCTTCAACCAGTTGAGTGGAAACCACTATCTTATATTTACCTTTTTTTATTTTTTCAATTCTTTGGCATCTTTCTTTTGAAGTAATGTGCGTAGATAGGTAGGTTATATATTGATCATTTTCTTCTCTTATCTTTTTATAAAATTCTCTAGCTGAAGATATTGTATTAAAAATAAACAGATAAGTTTTATCGTCATTAATAGTTATTGACTCTTTTAATTCATCAATGGTAAAGCTCTTATTTATATTGGATAACAAAGATATTCTATTTAGTGAATTAAAATAATCTTTCTTATTTACTAAATCAAAAACCTTATTTCTCTCAAATATGAAAGGCTCCGTTGCAGTAGAAATGATTAAATAGGCATTGAGCATCTCAGTAATTACATCAAATATTTTCCTCATCAAAAGCCAATATCTGGTAGGAATAGACTGAACTTCGTCTAATATGATTATCGAATTTGCTAATCTATGAAATTTTCGGATAGCTCGATTTTTATTTGTGATAATAGTATGAAATAATTGCATAAACGTGGTAATTATAATCTCTGAATTCCAGCCTTCAATTAATATCTTCGCTTTATCAGGTTCGAGCTCATCTTCTTCTGTTTTATAATAAATATCAGATAAATGATGATGTCTCAACAACAAATTTGAATCCGCTGAATTTCCATTTGATTTTACTACTTCTTCAAATATTTTTGAGTTCTGATCGATAATACTTAAAAAAGGTAAAGCATAAATTATACGGGGTATTATGCCGTTTTGTTTTAATGCATTTTTCAATTTTAAAGCAAAAGATAAGCCAATTAGAGTTTTTCCTAAACCAGTGGGTAGATTAAGCGCGTAAATTTTTCTTGAAAGATCTATCTTTTTATTAGTTGCCTCTTCATATGCCTTTTGTCTTAGCTCATTAAGGGGCGACCATGGAAAATTAACAGAATTTTTATAATAATCAACCCAATTTTCATCATCATAGATTTTTCTATCAATAATTGATATTTCCCTAACCACTATATCAGTTCTATCTGCATCGAGAAGCAAAGAATAAAGTAGATTTAAATTTATGTAATACTCAAGGCTCGAATTTAGATTTCTTATAACTTTTCTGAATGATCTTATTTCCCATTTAAAGCTATTAATCCAATTTGAAATAATATTCTTATCAAGTCTGACAGGAAGGCCAGCCATGAAAAGTCTATATGAAATAACTGAAAAAGCTTGCTCATCTATACTATCAAGCTGTTTGTTCAGTAAATTAATATCTTCATTTCCAAATATTGAAACCTCGTCTAAAACGCTTATTAAATTACTATGATGCCTTCTTACAGTGATATAAGCTAATAGAGGATAAAGTTCGTTAATTTTTGGTATCTGTTTAGCAAGATAAAAAGCACAGACTGCAGAAAAAAGACTATGATGTGTCTCCTTTGACCTGAATTTATTCTTTTCTTCTTCGGCAGCTGCAAGATATCTCTGAAAGTATCTCGTAGCTTTGCCAAGATCATGACAAAGAGCTATTATATTTGCAATTTCTGATAGGCTGCTTTTTATTGACTCAGGTTTCTCAGAAAGGAATAAATTTATAAGATTAGATGTGCCTATTAAATGTTCTTCAAGAAGCCTGTCAGAGTGAGAAAATAAATTAGAAGAAGGTAATATATTGTCCATTTTCAATTATTCTAAAGCACGTTTTAACCCTTGCCTTAATAGTTTGCCCTCCTGGCTCATATATTACATCGTCATATAATTCAATTACTCTATCTGGACTCATCCTGATCGGCATTTTTTCTTTGAAATACTTCTTTCCAGGCTCTATAACAATTTCTGAATCTATTAAGTTTCCGGCAACAATTGGAGTTGATATTTCTGTGAATATATCTTTTAATTCTTTTGCTTCAATAACTCCCAGATACTTAAAATTTGCCAATAGTTCACTTAGACCGAGAGAAACAGAGTAAACGCTTTTATGTTCTCTTAAATTCTGCTCAAGTATTTTCAATATTTTTGAATCTACATGAGAAACATAAATCCTAAAACAAGGATATTTAAGAAATTCTGTTCGAATTTGCGTTCTAGGTTCATGGTATTCAGTTCGAATAGGTTGCCAGCTAAAATCCTTTGTATTAATTAGGTTGATTCCCATCCTAACTTTTTTAACTGGAGAAACAATTTTTAAACCTATTTTACAGATTTCAAATGAAAATAATTTTAAATACTCGTCCTTACCAAAACCACATATGGCACCCAATATACCAGCAATTGTAGAAGGCGGAGGGAAAGAAAAAGTAAGCGGCGAACTTGTAGTAAAAAACTTTCTAAAATGCCCATAATCAGCCCAAATATCAAAGACCACTACCTTCATCGGAACACTTAAAAAGCTAATTCCTTCAAAGGTAAATTAATCATAGCTTCCCGAATATTTATATCTTTATCATTTTTCAAAAATGAGGCTCTCTCGTCAACCTTGAACCTTAAGCATTCTATTTTTTCACTATTCTCCTCAAGCCTTTTTACAAGCGCTGTTATATCTATTTTTAAATCTGTAATATCTCTAATAGATTCATCAACTTTCTCAGAGCGTATAGAAACGAGCCTATCAAGTTCCCCAACGAAAAAATTTAGTCCTTCCTTATATACAACCTGGAGAAGGAGACGAGGCACCTGACCAAATTTTGAACCAGAAATAAGATTTTTAGTGCCCTCCCAAATAGCCTCGAGCAACAGATCAATATCAGCTTCAGTCAGGGGGATATTCTGACTTTTTGCAGCATTTTCATTCACAATTCCATAAAAAGCAATAAGAGAATAAGGAAGAATATAGCGCTCAGTAAAAGTGCCCTGTTTCTTTTCTGCCCCTGAAGGCATTACAGTTGTACCTTTAATATATGTCAGATCAACTTTATGCATTGATCTTCCATATTTAAACTGAACAGGCCCTGTATATACGATCGTTCTATCCTCAACCGCGGTTGTAGAACCAAAAAGTCTAATATCAATACATTTTTCAACTAGAGATTCTTTACCAAAATCGTTAAGTCTCTCTTCTTTCGTTTTTAAATTTCCATCCTCCTTTCTTATTTCACGGATGAATATTTCTTGTCCCTTGTGCTCATATAAATAATCCCTAATAGTTCTTTTAAGCCTTACATCAGTTACTATATTAACACCTGACTCTGCGTCTATTCTAGGCTTGTTCTCATCAACAGGATCCCCATTAGGATTTGCATCCTTCACGTCATAAAGAAATAAAATCTCAGAACGATTCTTTATTATTTCAGACATTGTTTATTCCTCCTTTTTATAAGCAATTGATGCAATTTCGTTACTAAGATTCATGCCACAAACGAAATAAAAATTTATTTCGTCAACAGACATCTTCCAATTTATTCCAGACATAAGTAAATATTTAGATGCTTCTTCTGCAATTAACCTTTTCCCCTTATCAAAAGAATCATATTCTTCCAGTTTATTCTGAATTTGAGGCAAAAGACTCTTTATATCTTTCTCTTCCAATTTAAAGCTTTTTAATTTCTTTATAAATGGTCTTGATCCTCTTTCTGCTTGTTGCCTATTTAAAAGCATCTGGGTTAATGCACCCAACAAAACAAGACCCCTCTTTTCAGGTGAAGCAAGAGATTTACCATAGCTGCTAAAAAATTGATCAAAAATGCTCTCACCCATTTCCTTTGCCTCCTGAAAGCTTATAACTTTTATTGCTTCTAAAAACATATTATTCATCATAGCATCTCTAATGAGGAAATAAGTTTTTTCACTTTTTATTTTTTCTTTAAGAAATTCTCTTCTAATCAAAGCCATATAAAATTTGACAAAAAAAGAAAAATTTATCTTTTCCCCTTTAAAAACAGCATCAATAACATCCAAGAAATATTTATCCAAATCTCTTTCCCTCTTTGATTCATCAGATTTCATAAAGAATTGACGCAACTTGCCAAAATTAAATTTTTCTTCGAATGCTTTGTCAACTTCGGATTTTGCATCAAAAATTGTCCTAATTCTTGAAGGGAAAACATCCTCAATATAAAGGAGTATTCTTTCTGCACTTTGCTGCCGCTGAAGAAATAGAAAATTATATGTTAGAAAATCACTAGATTTTCCCAACAGCTCTAATATTTCTTCTTCTTCACTAGATATAATTTCTTTCTTACCTTCTCTTAAGGAAATTTCTTGAGAAGTGTTTGTAATAATATCCAACAGTTCTTCTAATTTTTCATGTTTCCCAAGAAGCAACTTTGGAATAAGTAAATAGTTTAACCCATAGAATTTAAAATTTAATTTAGATTCAAGATATTCTTTTCCCTTTTCAAGCAAAACCTTGCAATCAGAACAAACCGGGAAGTTTTTCCAAGCCAAAGCCTTATCAAAACCGCCTGTTATGAAACCAGGCTTATCAACAGTATAAAATTTGAAGACATCTGTTATTCCTGACACTTCATTTTTTTGATGACCACAAACAGAGCAGCCCTTATCATTTGCCATTGAGCCTTCTCTTTTTCTATTCTCAAAATAGGATAGAGCTTTCCTGAAAACAGGATAATCTCCTATATATTTTTTATCACCATCAAGCTTAATAGTAAGAAATATTTTTTCTTTCTTGGACATCTCATTAAGTTTATCTTTTAAGCTTCCTTCGATCAAGAATGCGCTTTTTTCAATAGCCGAAATGATTTTCTTAATAAACTCCTGATCTGCATCTGAAATACTGGGAATATTATTACAGTTGTTAATCCATTTCTTAACTTTTTTAAGGGTTTTTATAGGATCTGTTATTTGAGCTATCGGTGCAGGTCTGTTGCCTTTTGAGGCTCCTTCTTTATAAAGATAATGAGCTATTTTTTCAATATCGAAATCTTCGATACCTATTTCTCGAAAAATTGAATTTGTTTCATCAAGAGTAATAAAAAGTACCTTACCTTCTAATTGCTTTTTTACTTGTTCATTTTTTGAAGAAACTAAATATCCCAAATCCTTAATAGCAGAAAGCATCCCACTGCCCCAAAACTTTTGCTTTTTATATCAACTTATTTTTTCCCCCTACACTAAATTCCTATTTATCTCTTTCTTACCCTTTTAAATTATACAAAGACTCAGTTCAAATGCAAGTAATTTTTTTAATAAATATAATTTATGAAGATTTTTATGCCAATTTTAATTCTTATAAAATCACGAGAATTAGCTTTTCTTTGTCCATAAAGATATAAACATTTCTTTAGAAAAAATCTGAAAAGAAAGCGCTAAAATATATTCTATTTAAATGCCAGATAGAAATTCTTTTCAGATTATATAGGCGAGGATATGGGGCGCAGAGTATGGTTGGGCGGCTGCGCCGGGTGGTGGTCAAGCGGCCGGCTGAAGCTTTTGTCAGCGCAGAAAAGATTGAGCGTGAATGGCAGAGGCTTGGATTCACAGCTCCGCCTGATTTGAAAAAGGCTGAAGAAGAATTTTTGCAGCTGGAAGAGATTTTAAGGCAGGAAGGAGTAGAGATTCTTTATCTCCCGCCTGATGAACGAACCACCCTTGATTCCATCTACACCCACGACCCGGTTTTAAGCACAGAGTCTGGCGCCATCATCCTGCAGATGGGGAAAAAGGAAAGAACAGGCGAGCCGGAAGCCTTTGCCGATGCCCTCAAGAGCTGGGGGGTGCCGATTCTCGGGCGGCTTTCCGGAAAGGCTACTGCCGAAGGCGGCGATTTGCTCTGGCTGGATGAAAAAACGCTCGTCGCCGGCCGCGGCTTCAGAACCAACCAGGAAGGAATCAACCAGCTTCAGGCAATTCTGGGGCCGCTCGGTGTCAAAATACTGGCTTATGACCTGCCCTACTGGGCCGGGCCAGGTGAAGTTCTGCATCTGATGAGCTTCATCAGCCTGCTGGATGTGGACCTGGCTGTTGTGTATAAAAGGCTACTGCCAGTAGCTTTCTACCAGCTTCTTCTGGACAGGGGCATTGAGCTCGTTGAAATCCCCGAGGAAGAATTCCCCACCCAGGGCTGCAACGTGCTGGCCATAAGCCCGCGGCGCGTGGTCATTCTCAAGGGCAATCCTGCCACTGCTCAGCGCCTGCGTCAGGCCGGGTGCTTTGTCTATGAGTTGCCTGGTGAAGAAATCGCCTTCAAGGGCTCAGGTGGCCCTACCTGCCTCACCCGGCCTCTGTTCCGTCTATAAAAATCAGATTGGCTCTGGGCGCTGATGGCCTCTTCTTTAAAGACTTAATCGCCTAAAATTTTAGCTAAAATTTTAGGAATTTTTATATTTCAGGTCATCATAATTACCTGAATTACTTCCCGTTGCCTACAAAGCCTTAAGATGAATCTGCAATCCCTGGGCTTAAATCAAACAGATTAATTTCCTTAGGCTTTGAAAACCATAAGCTTACTTAAAAGTTCTCAAGCAGCTCCAGGATGACCGCCAGGCGCCTGGTGCCGTCAACATAAGCGTAACGACCGCCCTCGTAATCGCCCTTCTGAAGCAGAGGAACACTGCGTTCAGCCAGCAGCTTGACCTTTTCCTCCATTCCCTTTACTTCAAAAGCTACATGATGGACACCCTGGCCGTGTTCTTCAAGGAATTCGCGCCAGGTGCTCGGTCCGCCCACCGGTTCTATGAGCTCAAGAGTGATGTTCTTGAGCTTGAAAAAAGCCAGTTTGGCCCTGGCCTCGGAAGGCTTACCACGAAATTCGGTGTGAGCCTTATCAACTGTATCGGTAAGGAACCAGGCCGGAACTTCCATGCCCAGAATCTCAGCGTAAGCGCGGGAAGCTTTCTCTATATCTTTAACCACAATTCCAACCTGGACCATTTCATCCGTGCCAAGAAGCTTGGCCGAAGTACTCGGCGAAAGCCTACCCCAGAGCACTCCGGCAGCGAACACCGCCAGCATAAGAAGCACGACTCGAGTCGCTTTCATCGGAACCTCCTTCGCCTCCTTTGGTCTTCGCCCTCATAGATACCCCGGACAGC
>Ga0308419_1001198_pt1 | contig 17390 bp, 7 predicted proteins | sample HotsprSampleMS50_FD_203674 | JGI IMG/M metagenome (GOLD analysis project Ga0308419, IMG submission 203674) | Hot spring phototrophic mat microbial communities from Mushroom Spring, Yellowstone National Park, Wyoming, United States - 20090730_MS50 ... | reverse complement strand
CGATCTAACTCCTTGCAGTTCAACGACTTCCCGCGGATAAACCAGGTTTCTAAACTTAAACCACCTTTCGCGAGCTGAGGTCATTTTCCTCAGGACAAGGCCAAGGGGGAGCGTTTCGAGTCCTGACAACTTAGCGTGGATAAACCACGAAGGATTACTCGGGGAGTTCCCCGGTCATGCCGGCCAGGATGTAAAATCCGTGCAATGCTTTGAGCGTGACCGTCTTGATCTCCTTTTCAGGGTGGGGATTGACCCAAGACATCATGAACATGGCCACTTGCGGGGCACCCGGATACGCTAGGCGCCCAACCCAGGCAATGCCCGCCCCAGGATCCTTGACGCTATAGGGACGCCACCAGTCATGGAGATGCAACGGACTGGCCGCCTTGAACCGCTCCTGCGTGCCGTCTTCGTACGTAACCGTGTACTCCGCCAGATCCGCAGCCGCCGGCGTCCAGGCCGAACTGTGCAGGATAAAGAGCCGCTTGAGCTTTCGACCGACCGGGAATCCCCCTTCCACTTTCTGGCGCTGTTCGGCGGAAAGGTAGGTCCACGTGATCACCGCCTTGCCATCGTTCTGTTCAGGGACAATGACATCAAACGGCACCCCCTGGAACCGCTGTCGGCCAGTCGGAAAATATCGCATGTCATTGATGCCCTGATCGCTCCAGCCGCCTTTGCCGTTACCCTGCTCATCATCCTTGAAGCCCATATTGACAAAGGGACGGAGGTCTATGAAAACCGCTTTTGCATCCGGCACATCGAAGAGATCCGAGACGGTCCCACTGGCCGTGCTCAGCACCCCCAGGTTCGCCAAGAGTTGGCTAATATAACGGTCCTGCCGATCCTGAACATCCTGGTCTTTCTCTTCCAAGGCATAGGAATCCCACAGGAGTTGATTGATATACAGGGCTCCCTTCCCTACCGAAACACGAACCAAGGCACCCGAGCTGACCAGTTCTACGGGCGCCTCGGGAGCCGGCCGGAACCCCTCGGGAGGCACCGCGGGCACAACGCCTTCAACGGCCACCATATGGGTCACGCCGTTAAGCTGTTTCGGCCATGCCGGCCAGCCACCGAAGAGTGTGTAAAAGACGTCCATGTGACTGATGCCATCGAGAACCGGGTCGCTCCTCAGCCGGAACGCCGTGACAATCTGACCCTCGGCCATCGGGGTCACGGTGACCCTTCTTCCGCTCAATTGACTAAGGAACGCCTCATCCTGCGGCTGCGCCCGATGCCATAGCAACGTCTTCCCCGCCGCAAGATAATCCGCCAGTCCCTCGCCCACTGACTGAACGCGCGTCAGCGCCTGCCCATCCGATCCATCCACAAAAATGAACGATGCCTCCGCCAACAGGGCCGGGGTCAGAGCGGCTGCCTGCTCCATGATCATTCCATACCGCCGAAGGAGAAGTTGGACGGCCGGCGACTCAGAATTCCCTACCAGGACGGCCTTGCTTGGCGCAGGCGCCCGATACTCCGCCGCATATTTGACCAGCCGTTGCAAAAGCAGATCGGCCATTGGACTCTTGCCCGCTTTCGACGCCAATTCCAGCTGGCTGGCCAGGAACAACCCTGCGCCGGCCTTCATTTCCACCAGCGTACACGTCGTAAGACCGCGGGGGTGGAAGCTTTGTACCAGAATTCGGAACGAACCGGCGGTGGGCTTGACGAAACTGTACCGGCTGACCGTGTAATCCGGCGCCCAGAATCGGAAGTCTAAGTCATCCAAACCGGCCAGTACCGGATGGTGCGCCGCCACGATGAAGTTCCGTCCATGCTTGTATTTCATCTCATCCTGCTTCAAGGTCACCGGCAGCAACCCTTTGGGAATCTCCTCGGTCTGCTGGAGAAGGATGACCCGCCCGCCGCGTTCAGCGAACTCGCGCACGGCCGTCACCGCCTCCGGCGGCATGGCCGGCGACACCGATTCATCGCCCAAAATCAAGACGTCCACCTTCTCCAGTTGCGTCAGATCTTCCAGAAGACGAATGCCTTCGACCAGCCGGTTCAACGCCTCGGAACTGGTTCCTTCCGGATCATAGAGCGCCACCGTGACACCTGGCAAAACCAGCTTCTCGAAAGGCCGAACGATGCGAACCGGCATGGGATCCTCAAAGGTGCCGTAGCGCATGGTCCAGGTAGCCTCCGCGCGAACAACCCCGCCCGGCAAGGCTTCGGCTTTCGGCATTCGTAGCGCAATGGTAAGATCCGTGGCCCGTCCGCCAGGCAGGTGGAGCATCACTTCGCCGCTATCCTGAAGCCCGCCTCCGATAAAAAACCCAGAACCGTCATTCCGTGCCGGCAGCGACAACGACCAGTTGATCGGTTGCGACCGGTCTTCGAGCAGACCGTTAATCACCTTGAGCTTCCGGGGGACGGTCTGCCCTGCGTAGAAGTGGAAATCGAATTGGCGTGGAATGACGATCTGAGGCGCCTGAGCCCGCTTGATGTACTCCTGGAAGGTCGGATCGCCGATGAGCCAGACTTTTGTGCCCGAAAGACCCTGAGCCCGCGCCGCTTTGACCACTCCGTAGGAGTACTCTCCATCGGCATGACCAAAGGCATTCGGCATGGTCCAGGCTCCTTCGCCGAGGTATCCGGCCAAGTCATAGATGCTCATCGTATTGCCACCCATCTCCCCCAACACCAGCGGCTTGGTGCGGTCCCAATAGGGTTCCTTGCCCTGCTCGAGCCAATAGTAGTTCTCCGGATGCAAGGCGGCATCCAGGGTCCCGACCGCGAAATGCCACGAGAACTGCGGGAGCAACCCCGGTGGCAACTCCGCCTTGGCCCTCGCTTCAGGGTCATCTCCGGCCAGCAGCCTTCCGAGCAGGAAGCCGCGCATGTCCCCATCACCATCGCTGTTGACGAATCGGGTGGGATCCTTCGCCATGATATGCCGGGCACAGGTATTCATGCCCTCCAGCAGCCACTGCCCCCACTCGCCAGGCTTGGGGCTGATCCAGCCTTCGTTCTGAATGGTCCAGTAGAAGACACTGGGGTGGTTGCAATTGAATGGGAAAAAGCGATCGAATAACGCGATGGCATTCTTCCAATAGATCCATTCGGCATTGACGGAAACGCCCTCGCCCTGGTCGCCAAAGATCATGTCGTTGACCAGCATCCCCTCCTCATCCGCCATCTCGCGCATGTAGCGGGGAACCTGAAACCACCAGCGCAGCAGGTTATAATTGAGCGAGCGTAAATGGCGCGCATGCCCTCGCATCTCCTCGACGACCTGTTCCGGCGTCCGGTTCCAATAGGCCGGCGTGTACATGCCAAAGGTGGCCAAGTTCAGGTAGAGCCGATGACCGTTGATGTAATAATCCGTCCCTTCAACCCAGAATTCCCGAAACCCGAACCGATCCGAGATCTCGTCCACCACCCGCCCGTCCTGCTTCAAGGTGGTGGTCAGCCAATAGAGGTTCGGCTGGCCGGGTTGCCACAGGAGCGGATTCTCCCACCGCTGGGAAAGACGGAGGGTCACCGTTTTTCCCGCCTCAATCGCCACTTGTTTGGCGGCAAGATCCACCCCGCGGGGGATCGTTCCGGACACTTCGACCGTCACCGGCGCCTTGCTCTGATTGCGGATGTGGACATCCACATCAATGCGCTTCTGGCGGAAGGAGGTCTGAATGAACTGGTACTCCATGTTCACCGGGTGCAGCGCTCGGAGGTAAATCGGCTGCCAGATTCCGACACTGCCAGGGATATCCCATAGACCCATGCCCGGATACAGACAGATCAACCGACCTTCCGCATCCCTCTGGAAATAGAGGCTGTTGACCTCTGAATATTCGCCGTGACTGTTACGCAGAGCAATCAAAAGCTCGTGCCGTTGGCCCGGTCGGAGGTGATCGGTCAGATCCACTACCAGAGGGAAGTTGTGCGTAAAGCCCTCGGCCAGCTTCTTGCCGTCCAGATGGACAATGCTGTAGGCACAGGCCCCTTCCATGACCAGTTCTACACACCTCCCCTCCCATTCCGAAGGAACCTCAATAACGCGGCGATACCAGTAACAGTCTTTGCTCTTGTCACGCCGAAGCAACATGGGTACATAGGTGGTAGACCACGCACTCCCTTTTTCGGGAAGTTCCCCAGTATAGGAGGGCTGGGCCAACACTTCCCAGGTGCCAGAGAGGTCCATCTCCAACCGGGGAGGTGGCGTATGCTTCGGGGGATTGACCACACCAGAAACCAGAGGGGCCGCCCCCCCTTCCATCGCCCACAACCACGTCGCTATCAGGAACGCCGATCCAATCACAACTCCCTTGATCCCTTTGTCGCCTTTCATGGGCACTCTCCTCGCCGTATGACTTTGCACCACGACCGCATGCCGCGGCTTTTTCCGGTCATTCTACCTTCTTTTCCATCTAGGAACAGTTCGCTTTTGCGCAAATTATATCCGTTTTTGCGTCATTCCCCCCATTCTATCTCCCATCGGTCCCGTCATCCGCTATCCCTTGCCTTGCCGTAGCGCTTGCGCGAAGGCAGGTCGTCCGTTCTCGTGGTCCGAATCTCTCTCCCCGTCCGGTGCACGATAGCGCGCGACGAGAGCAGCCGACGATTTCCTGGGGGCAACTTCACCTTACCGGATGATCATAAGGGTGCCTTTGATCGGCTGATAGTAGGTGAGGTTATCGTACTGGAAGACCTGTCCATTGCTGGCTCGCCATCCTCCGATGGCAAAATAGAGCTGTTCCTGGCCAACCCAGTTGGTGCGACTCAAAAGGTAGTTGTGCGCCGAGGTGAATCCGCCCCCTTGGACATTCCAGATAAGCTCCGTCTCGCTTGCACGCGTCACGGTCATGGTGCACCAGCTGGTGTGGTTAGTGCCAAGGCCGATGTTCAACGTGTCGGCCCCCCCGCCGCCATAACCCAAGAGGCTGAAATGGCCGCCTCCATCCGACTGCAGCCAGGCAGCCTTCTCAAAGACGTTGGTGGCGCTTCCGACGCATAATCCACTGATCGTGATAATCCCTCGTCGGTCCGTCGGAATATAGAGGTCCACGGTGATGCTGTCGCCCACCGCCAGCTTGTGGCCGCCGTTCCAGTAGAAGAGAACCGTCGCGTTACCCCCTTCCCACAGCGGATCGAACACATCGTTCGTCCGCGCATAATTGACCGGCCCGGTTCCAAACCCGTAATATCGAACATACGAAGCCGAGGAGTCGGCCGAAAAATCGTCGAGAACGATCTTCTTTTGCGGCCGCATGGGCCGGGGCGTCGGCATGATCTGAAACCCGTTCAGCGCGCCGCGGTTTGGATTCTTGGTTCTCAGCGTTCCCTCGATCGTTCCGTTAACCTCCGCAACCAAGCCGGTGAAAACGACATAGTTTCCACCCGCCTTCAGATAGCCGACGTTTCCGATGTTCAGCGCCGTATTGGTGATCCCGCCGAAGACGAAATCAAGGCCGGCACTGCCGTATTTCGTGTTCTGCATGTAGAGGTAAAGATCGTATGACGCCCCCGCGACCAGACCGCTGATCGTCATCCCATAGTTGATGTTGGTCTCAAACGCCGCATAATCATTCAGAAGCGCCCCCACGTAATTGGCGCCGGCTTCGTAATACCCGCCATGGTTGGCCAGGGTGAAGGTGATTGAGCTGGTTCCGCCCGTCGAGTCCAGGAGAGGGCCGGAAGTAAGCGTGTGAGGATTGTTCCAAAAATACGGCACGGTCACGCCGTTCCAGTAGGTTCCCGCATCCGGCGCAACGCCCACGCCGGAATAGGTCCCCCCTGCGCCATAGTTCAAATCCACATTGACGCACCAGGCCCAAACTGAAGGTGCCCATGCCCCCATGAGAGCAAGACCCGCCAGCGCCAGCATTCTAGTAGTCACCATTTCCGCTCGTTTTGTCATCCTGGTAAACCCTCCGTCTTTATTACATTCCCAATATACCTCGAATGGGGGGGGGAGGAAGTCCTCTTTTGCGCTTTTTTTATCCGTCTTTGCGTCATCCCCCCATCCTTATTCCCATCGTTCTCGCCGTCCGACTCTGCCTCTCCACCCGGTGAACGATAGCGCGCGACGAGCCCAGAACGCCGCTACAGAGACAACAGACATGCGCAAAAAGCCATATTTATTGCACAAAACAAGGATAGAAAAGAAATGAGCCAGCATGCATAATAGTTACGAAACAACCGGAGGAGGTGGCATGACGACACGGTTTCGGCATCGGAATTGGGCAGTTTGGGCGATAGCGGGGGTGTTGGGACTCACAGCGGCAGGGGCGTGGGCCCAGCTTCCGCCCATCGTATGGATGACCTTCAACAATGACGCCGGTTCGCCTTCGCTGACGAATCGGGGGCTGGCCCACTGCACCGGGACGCTTTACGGCGGCGCGACCTATTCCACCGACCTGCCGCCGGGGCGGACGACGGGCCGGAGCATCGAACTCTTCGGCGGCAACAGCGATGGGGTGTCTATCGGCAACCGCACCGAACTCTCGAATCTCAAATCCTTCACCGTCACAACCTGGATCAAGCCAAAAGGGTTCAATTCGGGAAAGATCTGGCCGCGGATCATCCAGGTCTCCGACTCATGGTTACTGCAGCTCAACAACACAGGCGACCCTAACACGAACAGGGTAGCGATCCATTTTTGGAATGGCACCACGTCGCACTCCAACCATCGTTTCGCATTTGGGGAGTGGAAATTCCTGGCGGTCACTTTCGACGGCACGACAAACGCCAATAACCTGAAGTTCTTCGTGGGGGACGGCACGAATCTCACGCTGGACGCTGTTCATAGCGTCACGCAGACCCTCGGCGGGGCGACAGCGACGTACATCGGATATAACGGAGGCGCCGACCGCAACCTGAACGGACTGATTGACGACCTGCGGGTGTATGGGGGGTTCGATGACGCGAGCGGCGTGCTCTCCTCGCAGCAGATCGCGCAGATCATGCAGCAGATGGATTACGGCGTAGAGAACTATTCCTGGGTTCCCTCGGGCAACTTGTACGTGGCACACGGACCGGGTAGTAACAGCCGTGTTCGGCACTACGCATTGAGCGGAGGAACGGCGACCTCTGTGCAAGACCTGGTGACAGGGATCAATGTCGCGCGCGGAATGGCCAGAGCCCTGGATGGCAACCTTGTGGTCGCGGATCGAGATAATTCGAGGCTCGTGAAAGGCACGAACGGCCTTGCGCCGGGAAGTTTTCCGGTGTTCGGTTCGGCGACCGGTATCAACAAGCCGCGCGGCGTCGCCGTTCGACCCAATTCCGGTCAGGTCTATACCGCGGCATGGGAGGGTGGCTATGTCCGGTGGTACACGGCCAATGGCGTATTTGTGGGGGACATTACGGGGTTAACAAATCCGCATGGGTTGTGCTTCAACGGCGAAAACGAGCTGTATGTGGCGGGAGGATCGTCTCCCACCCTGACCAATGGATGGGTGCGCCGGTACGACTGGAATGGCAGCGCGTGGGTACAAACATGGCAGAGGACAAACCTCTGGCAGGGGGTAGACGTCCGAGTTGTCAAAGGGCGCGTGTACGTGGCGACGATGTATCAAGGTTACGGGCGATCGAAGATCCTGTGCCTGAATCGTGAGGATGGCTCGCTTATGGGCAGTTGGTTCGGAGGTCCTTTGGAGGTAGCCATGCTGGAAACCGATCCCTATAACAACCTCTATCTCACCGATTTCAACAACAACAGGCTAGTGATCCACAAACTGGATGCCAACGGGATGCTTTCGGACTTCCGCGTCTTGGCCGTTGGTACAGAGGCTAGTCCGATCGGCGTGGTGACGGTCATTCCCCCGCCGCCCAAGGGAACGGTGATTTCGATTCGGTAGAGGTCAGCGTATCCGAAGCTTTCTCGGGGGCGGGGGGAATCAACATCGAAGTGTAGTATAGAGAGACCGCTCGTTCAACGGTAGCGCGCGACGAGAGCGGTCCACGATAAACACTTTCTTTCGCCCTAATCGGCATCCATAGGGTGCATGCCGTGTTTGGCTTCGAGTCGAGCGAGAGCGGCACGAGCGGCGAGTCGAACCGCCCGTTCAAGATCGTTTGTGGCGGCCCGGATCGCTGGAAGCGACCGTGGATCGCCCAACGCTTCGAGCCCTTTGACGGCGGCTAGCCGCGCGCCGAACCAATCGTCCTTCAAAGCAGCCACGAAGACATCGAACGCACGTGAATCGGTGTAGGCGACCAACGCCGCCACATATTCCTCCCGTTCGAAACCCTCCGTCTGGGCGGCCAGGCGGATCAAGGGTTCGATGGCCTCAGGAACCTTTGCGGCGGCCAGGGCGCGGGCGGCGGCCGCGCGCTGCGCTTCATCGTGGCCCCGCAAAGCGGCCATGAGCATCGGCACACCAGCCGGGTCTCCCAACCGTGCCAAGGCTTCCGCAGCGGCATAGCGAACGGCCCATACCGAATCCTGAAGTAACGGGCGAATGGTCTCACGAACCGATTCTCCGTTTATCAGGGACAGGGCACGCGCGGCTTCCGCGCGAAGATCGGGATCGGGATCGGCAATCAGGGCATGAATCGCCGGGACTCCGCGCGCGTCACCGATAAGTCCCAACGCCCCAACGGCCGCTTTTCGTAGAGGGGTGACCTGGACCGCTTCGAGCAGCGGGTCCACCGCGGCGTGTGCTTTGAGTCGGCCGAGCGACTCCGCCGCCGCGCGCCGGACGTCCATTCGCTCCTGAGCATCCCGAAGTCGGGCCACAAGAGGCTCTACGGCGCGAGGGTCTCGAAGCTCTCCAAGCGCCTTGGCGGCGGCCAGCCGCACCGCCGGATAGGAATCCGTCAGGGCCGCAATTACGTGGGGCACGGCGACCTCTTCCCCGCACTGGCCTAAGGCATCGATCACCGCAGCCTTCATTGTGGGGTTATCTTCGGCCAGTCGGGGGATCAAGACCGCCGCCGTCATCTCGTCGCCGATGGGTTCAGGCCCTAACCTCAGGCCGGTAATTTGCGCTCGCGCCCCATGTACTCCCCAAATCCAGAGGAGGGCCCACCCCAAGAACGCCAAAAACCGCCGTGACTTTGCCACTCGCCTACTCATCGTTCGGAACCCAGCCTATTTGGCTGGTTGTTGGTCCGCTGGCTCCGTCGGGGGCACCCACTCACCTTCGACGATGTGCAGTTCGTCAATGATGCCCTGGAAGGCGGGTTGTCGGGCTTTCCCCGGGTTGCCGATCATGAAGCCCCCATAGGGGTAATAACTCATGGCAGGCTTCCATTCGGCATCCCGAATGCCGTTGAGATAGACGCGGAACCGATTCGCCGAGGCGCTCATCGTGACGGTCACATGGGTCCATTCATCTTTTTTCCAAATCGAGGTTCGGCCGCTCCCCGCGGTGAATCCGCCGCCGCCCAATCCGACCCCAATGGTTCCCTGAGGTGTCATAAAGACGGCCGTATCGCGAGATTCGAACGCTCCTCCGCGGACCCACGCCAAGATATCTCCCGCTCCTACGCCCTGGGCATTCGGATCGGTTTCCGGCTTGATCCAGAAGGAAATCGTCATATCAGGCTTCTGTAGCCCCGCCGTCGCGCCCATCAGGATGGGGAAGACGGCCGAGTTCGGCGTTTTTAACCGAAGTCCATACCCCACGCGGCCTTCGGCGAACTCGACCGTCTCATTGAGCATCAGGTCGAAGCCATTCGGGCCTTCGTCCGAGGCGAGTCCCGTTCCTTCCGGTTCGAAGTGGTAGAGCATCAGCGTCCGAGGGGTGGGTTGTGGAGCGGAAGGGTCCGGATGGCGTTTCCGAGGGATGGTCGCGACATCCAGGTTGCTGAGCAGGGCACTGACGTAGCCATCGGCCCGTCGCCGGGCATAGTCGGAGACAAAGCTTTCCGGATCCCAGGCCACTTGATCCACGACAAGGACCCCCTTGCCTTCCCGGAGCACCAGGATGGCCCCTTGTCGGGTCACGTTTACCACACGAGGATCCTTGGCGAAGAGCCCCAATTTCAGGATCGGCTGGCGGGAGAGAAACCGGGAGACGAAATGGCCGGTTTCGTTCCAATTCAACTCAAAATGGCTTATCCCCCGAAGGAGGGGATCCTGCTGAACAATGTCCAGCCTGTGGGCTATAGTCTGCTCGGTGGGAGGCGAAGTATTGAAGAACCGCGTTTCGAATGCCACATCGAAGATCTCTCCGAGACGCTGAACCTGCTCGGTGTTCAGGTTGTGAAGGACAACCCGCCCTCCGGCGCGGACAAAGTCGCGCAACCCGGCCGCCCGCTGTTCCAGATAGGCCTGGCCCTCGGGATGAGCGGCATTGACAATGTGAATGGGACTGTTGGGATCGGAGGCCAGGCGTAGCCGCGGCGCTTGAACGCCAACCAGATGGGCGGGCTGGGGAGTTCCGCCGACATGGAGGGCCGGAGTTTGAAGGTAGGCCAGCGCACGGTAAAAAAGTGTGGCGGCGGCTGGAATATCGAGTGTCATGCCTTCGGCCAGAAGCAGCGAGCAAAAGATCGCCCGCCCCTTTCCGTGCCGTACTTCCAGCATGGGCGACTGAGTCAAACCCGGATCGGGTTCGCCCAGATAGACCGCTCCCAGGCTGGAATCCAAAAGCGTCAGATAGGTGCCGGCCAAGGGTTTTTTCAGACATGTCGTGGCCACGAAGAGGTCGGGGATATTCTTTTCCTCGGGTGGGCTGAAGACCTCGCCGGCGGCGCCAACCCAGTACCGCAGGGAAGCCGCGGGAAGACCCTGAACGACGGGGTGATCGCTGGCTCGCACATGGGCGCAGACCGCCCCTTTTCGGCTACTGCGCGTCATGGTTCCGCCAAACTCGGCCGGCAATCTCTCATCGCACAACACCAACGCCCGGCCACCCTGCTGAATCCATGCTTCCAGCTCCCGCCATTGGTCATACGAGACCTCGACCCCTCGAGGAACGATCACCACCGTCCCTGTGGACGAGGGGAGCAAGGGAACGACCTGCCATTTCACCGGCGGCTTTTCCAGTTTCCCCAGCGAACCCGCTTCGGGCCAAAGGACCACCGGCTCAAGCTTCCGCCACGAAGGACGGGGAAGGATTCCGAACGCATGGCTGTCCGAAAACCGAACGGTGCCGTCCTTATCCATCCATTGATAGTTCAATTGGCCTTCCAAGGGTTGGGTCAGCCGGGGAAGCCGGATTTCCAACGTCACCTCCTGATGGGTGGCGGCCGGGATTTTTAAAGGCGTTTCACCGCGGGCCAAAACCGTGTTCGTGTTGGCCGAATCGGTCACGGACCAGACGATTTTACCCGACGCGGGGTAAAAGACGTCGTTCATTACGATCATCGTTCGGCGATAGGTTTCGCCGGCCCACGCGCCTCCATAATATTCCCGGGGGAAAATGGCTTGCGCGGCCCACGATTGATTGCACCACGTCATCATCGCGGGATCGGCAACATACTTGCCGCTCTCGATGTCACAATAGGAATAGAGATCCCCCAGAGCCAGAACGGTGCAGAAGTACGGCTGACGCCGGTGCTCGATCATCCCCATCCACAGTCCGACGGAGCCTCCCCATGCCTGCCAGTAATTTCGGGCGTCGGGGGCCCAGTCCCGGTGAATGTAGCTTTTATCGCCAACAAAGTTGGCAGCGGCATGAATCGAATTGGCGTGGCCCCACTCATCATCAACCCACGGCTTATCCTTCTTGTACTCCTGGACCGGATTCCAGAAATAGGTCTGCCAGAGGCGGCACTGCCGGGGATGGAAGTTGTCCGTCTCCGCGCACCATCCCGTCGAGGCATCCATGAAATCAATTACCCCTCGGCGGTAGAGGGGCGTGTCATGGCTGGAACTGACGAACCGCGTGGGAACCAGCTTTTTGATCCGTTTGGCCAATTCCACGAGGTAGGGCAGAGCCGGCGCCGCTTCTCCCCCACCGCCCCAGAAGGTTCCTTCGTTACAGACGGCCCAGATCACCACGCTCGGGCGATTGCGGGACTGCTTGATGTAGCGCAACCACAGGTCCATTTGGCTGGCCCACACCTCTTTGCGACTCTCGCCGGAAGCACCGGCCGCATTGGGCGGCTGGACGAGCAGGAAGACCCCGGCTTCGTCGGCCGCATCCAGCACGTACTGCTCCATGGGGTCGCAGTGGAGACGCAGGGCATTCGCATTCATCCAATGAATGGCGCCGAGCATCTTTTCGCGCGCTTCCGCCTTGCTGAGGATCACCGTGTTGTAACGGGTCATGGCCCCACCGCGCATAAACATTTTCTTGCCGTTGATCCGGAGGTGGACGCCGTCAATCGTATACTCCACAAAGCCGAAGCGGGTCTCGGCGATGTCATGCCCTGTGCTTTTCAGCTCGACGCGCGCGATGTAGAGATGCGGATCATGCGGCCACCAGAGACGGGGATTCTCCCACGGCCCGCCGGTGGTCAGCGTTTGGCGTTCGCCGGGTCCCACACGAAACGGGAGCTCCGGCCAGCGTTTCACCTCGCGGCCGGCCATGTGACTGCCATGTTCGGTCTCTTCGCACACGGCCAATTGCAGCGTGCCGCTTTGTTCCTCGGCCGTGGCATTGACCACTTCAATCTCCACGGTGAGGGTCTGTCCCGTGACGGAGGGCTTGCAGTAGATATCCGCCACATAGACCGCAGGCACGATCTCGATTCGGGCCCGTTGCCACAGACCGATCATTTGCCCGCGATCGCCCCAGATCCCCCGTTGCGAGCTGTAGGCATCGGAGGGCCAGACCATGGTGTCGGGATTCGAGTCGGCATTGGAAACGGCCAGATGAATTCGATTCACGCCGGGCCGAACGGCCCGTGTGATATCGAATTCCGTGGGGGCAAACCCGCCGAGCGCGAAGCCGCAATCCTGACCGTTGACGTAGACGCGATGACCGAAGACGACGGAATCGAATTTCAGGAGGCAGACCTTTCCGGCCAGGTTTTCGGGGAGCGGAAAGGTGCGCGTTAGCCAGGCGCCTCCTGTGGCGGAGGCATCGTAGCGGCCGGGAGCCTTAAAGAGACGCCACTCCTCCGGGCCAGGCGATTCCGGAAAGACCTCTGGGGGTTCGGGAGGCCGTTGGCCGGGGGTCAACAATTCCGCCCGCGAGGCCGGCTTCAATCCCCATTCTCCGACCATCAGATCCACCGTCAGGCGGCCCACGGGCGCCCCCTCCGGAGCGGCTCCTCGCGCGGTGAGTCCCCAAAGACCACTGAGAATGATCCCTACCCACCAACGAACGCTGGACGTCATCGCGAGTGCCTCTGCTTTTTTGGGTGCTTGCTCCGGCTCCGGTTATTGGCCCTCTCACAGGGCCTCGTCTTGCACATGAATCTAACAAAGGGCACGCAGCCCGAAAAGTACCCTTTTGCGCCTATTTTATCCGCGTTCGCGCCAGGTGTCGCGCCTCAGGTGGGGTGGGTCAGCCGCTCAGAGTCGCGTAGCAGCTGCGAAGTTCCGGCAGCCCCAGAAGGTCGAGCGCGCGGAGCACGGATTCCGGGTGGTCGTCCGCAAGGATGGTCCATAAGCGCGTCGCTCTGGGCAACCTGGGCAAGAGGTACTCGAGATAGCGATCGCGGGTTGGAAACTCTTCCTCGCCCCGCGTGGTGACGGCCGAGGTGATCGTGATCGCGGTTCCCAAGGCGCCCAGGATGGTTTCCGCGTGCGATTCGGGGTAGGCATGATCCACCCCGATCAGCGATCTCAGCCGGGTCCACGTGGGAAGCACATGCTCGCAGGGTCCACAGCAGTGGAGGTAGACCCCACCGAACCGATCGGCAATCTCTTGGACCAGGGGCGCCTCGAACTCCTCGTACAACGCCGGGGAGAGCGTCGGGATCGAATCCTGGGTTAGCGTGACGCCCCGGCCTGGGGGAAGCCAGATATGGGGCCAGGTCACCAGTTGCAGCGCCTCTCCGAACTCGCGGCGGTAGGCCTCCACAACGCCAATGATCACATCCGTGCATAGGCGCAAGAGTTTTCGCGCCCGCTCAGGTTCGGTATAAAGCCCCACCAGAAACTCCGAGGAGTCCATGAGGAAACAGGCCATGTTGACCGGCCCCTGCATGTCGGGCGGTGTCACCCACCAAAGCCCGTCGCTCGCCTCGAAGAACCGGCGACAAAGATCGAATTCGGTTTTCACGACGCCACTGAGAGGGTCGGGCGGCGTGAGACGGTCCACATCCTCCCATGACGAGAGCACGGGGGCGATCCAGCGATGGCTGCCCTGCGATCCCTCCGAGAGCACCCGGCCACCGAACACCGAGGCCAAGGCGAGCGTGCCCTGATCGGGCCAGAAGGTGGGAATGAAATCGCCGGGCAGGGAAAGACCGCGTTCGATGTAACGCGCCATTCGGTCCAGCTGGAGGTCGGGTTTGTCGTAAATCTGGCGGGGAGACCATTGAAAGGGAACGATCGAAACGGGGTTGCGCCCGATATTCTCGCCGTTCCAAAAACGTGTCAGACGCTCCTGTCTTCGTAACGCCTCCTCGCGGAAGGCCCGGCACACCTCGGCCAGCCGCGCCGTTCGGACATCTTTCATGCCGTCGGTCCTCGCGACAGAGTGAATTGATAAACGTGGTGGGCCTTGACCACGAAGGAGCCATCGCTTCGAACCGTGATGGCCTCTCCCGTCGTCAGGCAACGCGCGTCGCGGCTTTGGGCCGCCGATTTGAAGAGGCCATCGGAAAAGCTGAAGAAGAGCCCCCTCTGCCCATCCGAGCTGATCCATTCGACACCGGGATCGCCTTCGATCAGCCGCCGGGTGCCCATGTGCGGTTGAGCGGCCGTGAAATCGCGGTTGATTTGCCGCAATTGCCGGGCCATTTCGGGTTTGGCCATGATTTTGGGCAATTCATGCCACTCCATGACCGAGCCGGCGCCGTAGGCCAGATTGCGGAAGTAGAAATCCATCATGTCCGGCCTGTCCGCCTCGATATTGCCGAAAAAGCGTCCGTAATTCGCGTAATGGCAGCCCTCGATACTGGCCAGGCCCGCAATCCCGTTGCCGACGCAGGGGCGTGCCCAAGACGGCTGGGCTTCCACCGTGAAATAGCGGCAGAAGGATTGCAGTTCGGCGGTCATTTCCACCACCCGGTGAAACGCCGGCTTCATCTTCAGCGGCCAGGGGCTGACTACCTCCTCCCAGGCGTCCACATAAGAATCCCAGAAAAATCCGTCCAGGCCCGTTCGTTCCACCACGCCGCGGCAGGTTTCGATGACGTAGCGGTAGGCCTCGTCGCGGTTCATATCGAGCGAGGTCATGCAGTCATAGCCGCTGCCGAACTGCCGGTTGTTGATATATCGCGCCAGCCACTCCGCATGCCGGTTCTCGCGCACCCACGCGTTGTGCTCCCACCCCTGGCGGATCCCGCCACACCAGGCGATCAGGAGCATTCCATGCGCATGAACCTGGTCGGCCAGATACTTCAATCCCGCTTCGCCGCCCATCTCTTCGGCCACTTTCCAATCGTATACGGAGCACCCGTTCCCGTAGCCGCCCGGCCGGTTCATTTCGCTGTCCCAGATCGGGTGGAGCCACAGCACCTTGAATCCCAATTCCGCTGCCGGTCGCACCAGGGTGTCGGCCGTCTGGCGGAGAGGATGATTCAGGCCGTTCGGAAGGGTCATTAAGGGCTGGATGGGCTTGGGGCGTGTGCGCGCAAAGAGGCAGGCCTGTTCGTTGTAGTAATCCAGGACCGCCGTCCACAGATTACGGGCGTCGGTGCGGGTCCAGGCGGCCGGGGCGTGGGCGAAGCCGACAAATGTGCCGACCGTCTCGATCCTCTGGTCAGCTTGGGCGAAGTGCTCATCGAAACAGCCCAGCCGATCGTCCCCGGCTCGCTTGAGGAGCCATGAGCGAATGTAAGAAGGCGTTTCAAACCCTCGGATCAGGGCGCCATCCTTGTTGAAAAGGAAATCGAACGGGGCGATGCTCCCCCCCCATCGAAGCGAGTATTGAAAGGCCCATCCGCCAAAGCCATCCATCTTCTTGCGCCCGCTGGTTGAATAATCCACGCCGCGCGCGAGTTCCACCTCATGCTTTTCCGGTGTGTAATAGCAACGCTCGATCAGGGTATTGCCGTCGGTGGACCCTCCAATGCCCCAGGTGGAACGGTCTTCGAGCCGGCAGACAAACTTGCCGTCCGGCCCTTGGAAGGCATACTGCGAAACAAACCCGGAAAAGGTCACACCTCCAATAGAGATTTCTTTGGGCTCCAACCGCCAGGTTAACTCCCCTTCGAACGTCTCCGTGGGGGCCAGATAGTCCAGGCCCGTCCTGACCGGCCACCAGTGTGAGACCATGTCCTCCGTCGGACTTTGCCACCGTCCAATGGCGCGCGCATGGATGATGATGGCGGAACCTTCGCGCGTCACCTCCGGGTGGACAAAGTCGGTAAAGGCAACACCGTCCATCGTGGCGATCATCGGTCGGATAGCCACATCGCCGCGCCGCAGTGGAACGCCGGACGCGGTGATCTGTCCTAAGCCTAGAAACTTCTGCCCTGAGTAGAGCAAGGAGATTTCAATTCCATTTCCAAACTTTATCTGTGTCATCATGTCCTCCTAATGTAAGAAATAGGGTCATTCTAGACCAAATGGGTTGTGTTGAACTATTCCCTTTTGCGCAAATAATCTCCGCTTTTGCGCACATTCCTCTCCACGCCTCCTCGCCCTTCTCCTCTTTTTTTAGGGTCACATGTATAAAATTTTCAGCTCATCGCCCCACCAGTATAGCAGGGTTCCTTGCCCACAAACACGACACCGCACGGCAACCACGGCACGCGAAACCCAAAACTTGACCCTTTAGAGACGACCTCGATTCGCTGTGCCCGTGAAGTTAGCGCGGCACCCAGCGGCACACGACGAAGGAGGAGTGGGGTGAGAACGAAAAAGTGACCCGTTTATTTAATGATCATCAGCGTCCCGGCAGGATACCGTTGCTGAAAGACCACCGTACCCACTTCGCCGGCGGTGGAGGACCCACCATAACTGATTCCCCCGGCCACGGAGTTGGTATCAATGGGAGTGCCACTCCACTCCCATTGCCGATACCAAATGGCAATCCGTCCGCCCGCGCCGCCGCCACCGCCGTAACCTGACCCTCCATTGCCGCCATTGGCGGTGATCGTTCCGTTTCCCGAAAAGGTCTTGCACCAAATCCAAACACTTCCGCCGCTGCCGCCACCGCCGGCATCGTTCGCGTTCTGGCCGTTGGCGGAAACCGTGCCGTCAATCCGCGCCTCGCGCACCGCCTTCACACGCACCACCCCGCCGCCATCGCCGGCAAACTGCATATGGTATTGACGGTCGCTGTTGTACGAACCGCCGCTGCCGGGCTTGGTCGGAGCGAACCTGTCGCCATAGGCAGGGCCTCCACCCAATCCCGTTTTTGACTTGCCGCCCACGCCGCCGTGGCCTGCGCCGGGCCCTTTGTTGTTGTTGAACGCACCAG
>Ga0308419_1001195_pt1 | contig 17403 bp, 17 predicted proteins | sample HotsprSampleMS50_FD_203674 | JGI IMG/M metagenome (GOLD analysis project Ga0308419, IMG submission 203674) | Hot spring phototrophic mat microbial communities from Mushroom Spring, Yellowstone National Park, Wyoming, United States - 20090730_MS50 ... | reverse complement strand
AAGAGATTGGCCCCATTTAGTGCGATAGTGTGGAAGCAGGAAAAGTATTGAAATCACCTAATTGCTATCGCACTATGTTGCCGCCGCTTTTCTTATGATCGCTCAATTTAGGTGCTACTATTTTAACCCTTTATTCGGCCTTAATTGCAATCCTTTTTGTCTCCTTAAGGGCAGACTCGGCCTTTGGCAAGACTATGCTCAGGATCCCCTTACTAAACTTTGCCTCCACCTTGTCAATGTTTACCTCTACAGGCAAGGCAATGGTGCGCGAGAAGGCACCATAGGATCGTTCCATCCTGTAGTAGTCCTTGCCCTTGTCTTCCTTCTCGGCCTTTTTCTCGCCCTTAATGGTGACTGCCTCTTTGTTTACCGAGACCTCAATGTCCTTTTCATCCATGCCAGGCAGTTCTGCAGAGATCTTTATCTCTTTATCAGACTCAACCACATCTACCTTTGGGCTAAACCCCTCAAAACCAAACCTCTGCGGCAGTAGATCAAAATCCCTGAAGAAGTTATCAAATACTGCGTTTATGTCCTTCTGCAAGGCATAAAATGGATTGTCCTCTTCCCTCTTTACGGGCAAAGAGGATTCCCCACTAAAGGGTCTCTTAAAAAGGTCCCTAAACGCCATACTCACACCTCCTATTCACTGACCACAGCAATCTTTCTAGACTTTGCAGCTGCGGCCTTTGGTAATATGATTGTAAGCACACCATTTTTTACCTTCGCATTGATCCTTTCCCTATCAATCTCTTCGGATATGGTAAAACTCCTCTGATAGTCACCAGTGCCGTATTCAAAAAGTGCAGGCTGTAGGTCATCCCCTTTGTCAGGCACTACCTTGCCGTAAATAGTGAGCAGGTTCTTTTCAAGGGTTATATCTACAGTGTTCTCGTCGCAGCCTGCCATGTCGGCAATCACGACCATCTCGTCCTTCTTCTCAATAATATCCACTGCAGGTATATAGACCTTTTCACTCCTTGTCCTCTCTACCCCTGCCGGTGTCTCTGCCTCTTTTTTCTGCAGTTCCTGACTGCTCTCAGACATATACCTCACCTCCTATTCTGACCTTATCTCAATCTTCTTGGGTTTTTCTGCCTCAGCCCTTGGCAAGGTAATCTTTAGTATCCCCTTTGCAAAATTGGCAGTTACCTTTTGGTTTTCAATGTTGAAGGGAAGCTCTATAGACTTAGTAAAACTCCCATGCCAACGCTCCCTCCTGTGATAGGATTCACCGTTTTTGAAATCATCGGCCTTTCTCGTCCCCTTAAGGGTTACTACCTTACCGATAACCGACAGCTCAATGTCCTCCGGATTTAGACCCGGCAGTTCAGTGGTTATTACTGCCTTTTCATCGGAGAGCCAGACATTAAAGGGAGGGAAATCTATCCTCCTTCTAACACCCCTCTGCCTATATCTCGGCATGCCCCAAAAGGGCTCAAAAAACCTATCAAACTCCGTCAACAACATCGTTTATCTACCTCCTTTTATTTTTGTACCCCGACACACCCATTTGAATTGATACCCTTAAGGGCTTACAGCGGGGCCCCTTGCTTGTAAGCCCAAAGGGCATTCCCACAACAGGCGTCCCAGAAAGCATGTCAACTATTACACAGACAATGATCATGCCAAAACTAATTATTTAGCTTTTACAATTGGTTTTAATAACTGGATTTTGATCCTTAAGAGGTAATCGGTCATTATTGACCTTTTTAGGTGGGACATCTTGTCATTGATAGGGAAGTCTTATCCTATTTTATGCTAAGTTGCACTCAAGGTTATATTAATGCATAAAATAGCCACAGACTCTCACGGACTAATGAACTCCTGAGTAAAGTCAGTAATGGCCAATCCTTTTTAGGTGTATGAACACAACTTGCTATAAAGGCCCTAAAACAGAGATAGAAGATTGGTAAATCCCCCCTCCCTAACGCCCTCCCATCAGGGGGGAACAGTTTTTGGATTTCTAAATCAGGATTTGGGAAGGGATATCATTAGTGCAATGATGGCCGCAGAGGGAAGTAGTGGTGCTGTTAGCAACCCTCTCTTCCCCCCTGAATGGCTGTTTGTGCTAAACCTCTAAACTATATCCTATACTGAAGCTGCCATCTGAAAAAGAGGGCGTTCTTTGCGTTATCGTTATAAAAGCTCTTGGGCATAAAGTATTCTAACTGGAGAAAGCCGTCAAACTGTTTGTTGAACTTGTGGGTAAGCATACCTTGAATCATGTGTCCTCTACCCTTACCGCTGTTAGAAAACATAACCGGATTCAGCCCCCTTGTGGCCTCATCGGCTGCGAGGTAGCTGTATGCCGCCGAAAGTCCGGTGGCCTGTGTAAAGGATACCTTGCCCCCTGCCTTGTATATCAACATATTAGTCCAGTAACCAGGTATAGGCCCTGCGTCCCTACTGGTCTCGTATATCAAGGTATAGATAATCAGCTCATTCCATGCTGGTGCCCTTGAAAAGAGCGGATTCCAGCCCTCGTGTTTGGCCGTTGCAGGGTCATCGCCCGAGAGATAGACAAAGCCTAATTCAAACTCGGGCTTGAGGGTTACCTGAGGATACTTCCTTGCAAGGAAGATATAACCACCATTACCTGTCCTGTCTCTACCGCCATCATAATCTCCAAACTGATGGGCAAATTCGCCCTTTACAGTCCAGTTGTTCTGGTTAAATACAGCCCTTGCACCAATGGTGTTGAGCTTAAGCCTTGGGGTTGCTCCATAGGCATTCTCTCGTTTATAGATGTAATAGGGCTCAATATTGATCGCTTCGCCCAACTTGTTTTTGGAGTAAACTACGAAACCCTGTTCATTTGAGGCCGTAAGTTGCTTTTTGTTACCAGGATGGAGCACCGGCAAGTAAGTGTCTTTCCATGTATCTGATATATAAACCAGATCAACAGAATGCCCTTGGGCAATCCGCCATGTAAGCCTTGCTGCATTGAAATAGAAAGAGCGAGAGCCATCACCGGGAGTTCCGTCAAGTAATAAAAAGCCATCACCAAAGCCATCAGGGCCAAGAAAGTCTTGTCTACCTATCCTGAGGTCAACAGGGGCGCCAAAGATATTCTTGAAATCGGCGTAAAGGTTATCTACGATTAACTCGTCCTCGTCAAGCTTATCACCCTTTACATTCACCTTGTAAGAACCAATTTGGTATTTGGGTTCTGTGGTCAGTCTTGTATAAATGCTAATGTCTTTATTAAAGCTCGCCTTACCCCATGCTGAAACCCTTAACCTAAAAAAATTTCTGTCCTTTGCCACTGCACTCTGAATCGTGTCAAGGCTTACGAGATTGTCCCACACCTCTTGTCTGAGCCTAAAAGAGGCCCCAAAATCGGTCTTTACCTCTGCATAGGCAGTAAAGGCAAAGAGCAATACTAAAAACACCGCCGCTGATACAACCACTCTCCTCATACTCTGTTACCTCCTTGAAGTTTTTACAAAGGCCTTTTTATAAAAAACCCATCAGACAGGACCTAAAATGGATGGAAATCACTGGCTAAAACCTTAGGCCATCTTTCAAAATCGCCCCTTTTCATCATCTTCATCCTCCTTTTTGCATACGGTATGATCAAAACTTGACCATAGGAGGAAGTATCAGGGCAACAGTTGCCCAATTAGTTATGCCTCTTGTTAAGAGGAATGTACTGCCTTTTACCCTTTAAGGACGACACATAGGATGGCCTTATGATCTTTCCTTGCACGATCTCCTCTATCCTGTGTGCACTCCACCCCGCTACCCTCGCCATAGCAAATATAGGCGTGTAGAGCTCTACAGGTATACCCATGCACTTATATACAAGGCCTGAATAAAAGTCTACATTAATACACACCGTCTTGCCCTTTGCCTCCTTGACAAGCTTGGGGGCAATCTTTGCCACCCTTTTAAAGAGCATAAACTCCTTCTCAAGGCCCGCCTTCTTTGCCAATTCACCAGCCCGTTTTTCTAAAAATACTGCCCTCGGATCAGATATGGTGTAAACGGCATGTCCAACACCATATATCTTGCCGCTCTTGTCGCCTGCCTTCTTTTCAAGGAGCAAGGTTAAGTATGCCCTTATCTCATCCTCATCCTCCCAGTCCTTGACCCTCTTTTTGATATCCTCCATCATCCTTACCACGGATTCATTGGCACCGCCGTGAAGGTGACCAGAGAGGGAACCAATACCAGCACATATGGCCATGTAGGTATTGGCACCCGAAGAGGATACACATCTGGTAGAAAAGGTAGAATTGTTTCCGCCACCGTGTTCGGCATGAAAGATGAGCATGGTATCAAAGAACTCTGCCATAAGTCTCTCAGGACCCTTGTCCAACAAAAGGGCAAGGAAGTTCTCGGCAATGCTGAGCTCTGGGTCGGGCTCACGCAGATCTTTCTTGGCCCTTTTGTTATTGGAAGACACATGATAGTTGTACGCAATGATTGCAGGGAACTTTGCAATGAGGTCAATGCATTGTCTGACCACATCCTTTAGGTCAGTGGAGTTAGGATTTTTATCAAAGGCGTGCATCGCCGACACAATAGTATGCAGAGAGCCCATCTGGTCATCGTTGACAGGTCTGCTTACTATTAAGTCTATCAGTTCCTTAGGTAACACCATCCTCTTTCCGATCTCTTTTTGAAAACCCTTTAGGTCTTCCTTTGTAGGCAAGGTGCCCGTCAGGAGGAGATAGACCGTCTCTTCAAAACCAAAGCGTCTCTCTGCCTCTTTGGCCGCAACTAACTCCTCTACATCATATCCACAGTAATAGAGCTTGCCCGGTACAGGATTGACCCTTTCTATACCATCACCACCCATAACCTTCTCATAACCGATAACCTGTCCCTTGCTTGTGATGCCCACAAAAACGCCCGTGCCATCGGCATTACGCAGACCGAGCTTGATGTTCCTTGCCTTTACTATCTTTGGGTCTATCTTGTCGTGTAGTAGTGCTAGTTGTTCTACCTTTTTGAGCACCGGATCCATGTCTTGCCCCCCGTTGAGTTAGTTGAAGGGAATATTATACCAAATGGGGCCAAAGTTTTTTGCCTGTGTTGAGAGGGTTTCATTCAGTGAAGGACTATTCTGAAGGCCTTATAGGCATTAATAAGGCCATTGGTAGAACTGTCATGTGTGTTTATGGGGTTATCGTCTGACAATTCTGGGAGTATCCTCCCTGCAAGCTGTTTGCCTAACTCTACGCCCCATTGGTCAAAGCTAAAGATGTTCCATATCACACCCTGGACAAAGATCTTGTGTTCATACATGGCAATAAGACTACCGAGTGTGCGTGGTGTGATCTGCTTAACCAAAATAGAGTTTGTGGGCCTGTTTCCCTCAAATACACGATAAGGCAAAAGTCTCTCTATCTTGTCCTCAGGAAGACCTGCCTTTTGTAATTCTGCCCTGACCTCCTCTTCGTTCTTGCCCATCATAAGGGCCTCAGTCTGGGCGAAGAAGTTACTTAGCAGGATCTCGTGGTGTTTGCCGATGGGATTATAGGATGTCGCAGGGGCTATAAAGTCGCAAGGTATCATTTTAGTCCCCTGATGTATCAGTTGATAGAAGGCGTGCTGGCCATTAGTGCCGGGTTCGCCCCACACTATAGGCCCTGTCTGATAGGTGACCTGCCTGCCTGATCGATCCACTGACTTGCCGTTACTCTCCATGTTTCCTTGTTGGAAATATGCCGCAAAACGGTGTAGATATTGGTCATAGGGAAGTATTGCCTCGGTCTCAGCACCAAAGAAGTTGTTGTACCAGATACCTATGAGGGCAAGGATGACCGGTATGTTTCGCTCAAAAGGCGTATCTTTGAAGTGTAAGTCCATAACATGGGCACCCTCAAGCAGTTTTATAAAATTGTCAAAGCCCACAGTGCAGGCTATTGAAAGCCCAATGGCAGACCACAGGGAATACCTACCACCAACCCAGTCCCAAAAACGAAACATATTTAGGGGGTCAATTCCAAATCGCTCAACCTCTTTGGTATTGGTTGAGATTGCCACAAAGTGTCTCTTTATGTGGACCTCATCCTTGGCAGCCTTTAAAAACCACTCCCTAGCGGTGTGGGCATTGGTCATGGTCTCTTGAGTAGTAAAGGTCTTTGAGGCAATCATAAATAGTGTGGTCTCGGGATTGAGGACCTTTAGGGTCTCAGCAATGTGACTGCCATCAACATTGGAGACAAAGTGTGGCCTTATATTTGGCCTCCAAAGGGGCCTAAGTGCCTCGGTTACCATTACGGGGCCAAGGTCAGAGCCGCCAATACCGATGTTAACGATGTCTGTAATTGCCTTGCCTGTGTAGCCCTTCCATGTCCCTGAAAGTATCTCCTCTGAAAAGTCCTTCATCTGATTAAGGACGGCATTTACCTCAGGCATCACATCTACGCCATCCACATAGATAGGTCTATCAGAACGGTTCCTCAAGGCGATATGAAGCACAGCCCGCTCCTCTGTCTCGTTGATCTTTTGGCCCGAAAACATGGCCTCAATAGCATCACCTAACTTGCACTCCACCGCAAGGTCAAACAACAATCCTAAGGTCTCCTTTGTAATGATATTTTTTGAGTAATCCACCAGTATGTCTTCAAAACTGATAGAAAAGGACTCAAATCTCTTGGGGTCTTTCTCAAAGAGCTCCCTCATGGTCTGTCTCTTCATAAGGCGATGATGTTCTTTAAGCCTCTTCCAGGCTGCAGTCTTTTTGGGGTTTATCTGCGGAAGCATAGACTATCCTCCTGAGTAGTTTAAAGTCCTATGAAAACATAAACCAAAAATAAAAACGCCCTGACCTTACAGATCTGCCTGCGTTTTTAGATCGGCAAAGGGAGTTTATGCCGGCACCGCTTCTCGCCTTGCTTGCAGTGGCTATTAGCGGCACAGGATACAAGTGGCATAGTATGAAGATACCCACAGGCCTGGCTGATTGAGAAGGTCCAGAGGCCTGATATTCCCCTCAGAGGGAGATAGCCTTAAAGGACCCCACAACGATGGAACACCTAAAAATCAGGCCTGCTTTAAGGCCACCTTATCGCACATCAAAGGGGTTGGCCTTTAAGACCTTATCTACCTTTAGGGGCTGACCCTTTAATTCAAAGATTGCCATCCCCCTGTCCTCTGTAACCCTCCCTGAAGCCTGCCAAGAGCCACGCCATGAGACATTTACGGTGATCTTTTCACCCTCTATCTCCATCCACACCGGTGTAAAGGTCAGATCTACCGAGTCAAAGTTACCCATAGAATGTAGTATGGACCTTGCCATCTGGGGGGTAACATAGTCCTCAATGCGGGACCTCTCCTTTTTGACATAGGCCTCCCTAAGCCTCTCTATTAATGATGCGGCCTCTGAGGCAAGCCTACCCTCAGGGGTCTCCTTCTTCAGCTCCTTTTTGCCACAAGACAAGAGTCCGAAGGCCAATAGGGTGATACAGAATAAAGATAAAAGACGCCTTTTATGCATTACGCATACCTCCTAAAGACATTATCAGGGTTGGGATAGTCTGCCCAACGATGCCAACGATGATAGATGTACGCAGACCTTTTCATACGCCCTCTGAACCACCTTTTTGGAATTCAAGACCTGTTGAAGCAAGTTAATAAGCCCTTCAACACATGTATCCCCCAGTGGCATTCTCTGGTAGTCCATGGGTGCACCCCCATGGGGTGAACATCATCCCTCCTCGCTCTTCTGCCTTGCCCGTTCGGCGATTATCTTTTGGGCTGCGTGCGTTGGGACCTCTTCATACATGGCAAACTCCATAGAATATAGGCCCCTACCTGCAGTCATACCTTGAAGTTGGTTTGCATAGGTGAGCATCTCTGCCATAGGGACCAGACAGAGTATCTTCTGATTTCCCCCTGCCTGGGGCTCTACACCCTGTACCTTTCCCCTCCTTGAGTTGAGGTCGCCTATGACTGCACCGAGATACTCCTCAGGCACCACTACCTCCACCTTCATTATTGGTTCAAGCAGTACGGGCCTTGCCTCCATGAAGGCCTTTTTGAGGGCCATCGCCCCTGCTATCTTAAAGGCCATCTCTGAGGAGTCAACGGTATGGTAGGAACCGTCGTAAAGTGTTACCTTCATATCCACAATAGGATAACCGGCAAGTATCCCCTCCTTCATGGTCTCTATAATGCCCTTCTCAACGGCAGGCCTATACTGCTGGGGGATAACACCACCGACGATCTTGTCCACAAACTCATAACCCCCACCCCTCTGTAATGGCTCTATCTCTATCCAGCAGTCTCCGTACTGGCCTCTACCGCCTGACTGCTTTTTGTATTTGCCCTGTGCCCTTGCAGAGGTCCTCAAGGTCTCCCTATAGGGGATCTTGGGCGTCTTCATCACCACCTCTACGCCAAACTTCCTCTTGAGCCTCTCAAGGGCCACCTCTAAGTGCACCTGCCCCATCCCTGAGAGGATCATCTCCTTAGACTCCTCGTCTCTACTAAAGTGTAAGGTAGGGTCTTCCTCCAGTATCCTATGCAGGCCTGAGCTGACCTTTTCCTCATCGCCCTTTGTCTTTGGGGCAATGGCGTATGATATGACAGGATCAGAGAATTTGACCCTCGGAAGGGTTATTGGGTGGTGTTCTTCACAAAGGGTATCACCCACATTGGTCTCCTTTAGTTTTACTACAGCGGCAATCTCACCAGGTCCGACCGTTTGGACAGCCATATGTCTTTTGCCAAGCAGATAAAAGATTGAGCCTATCCTCTCCTTAGCACTATTGTTGGCATTTATTACTGTAGAGTCGGACTTCATCACCCCTGAATAGACCCTAAAGATAGAGAGTTTTCCTGAGTATGGGTCTGCAATGGTCTTAAAGACATAGGCAGTGAGGGGTTCTGTCTCAAGGGGCTTTCTATGGATCTCTTTGCCATCCTTAGTGCTTCTGCCAATAACAGGCGACACTAAGGAGAACTCCTCAGGGTTTGGCAGGCAAAGGAGTATATAGTCCATCAGTTGTGACACCCCTATGTTACTTGAGGCCGAGCCACAGCAGACGGGTATAAATCGCCTGGTTAGAGATGCTTCCCTTATACCTGTCTTGAGCTCCTCCTCTGTGATCTCGCCACCCTCAAGGTATTTCTCTAAGAGCGTGTCATTGGCCTCTGCAACCTTTTCTACCAATTTCTTGCGGTATTCCTCAAGCCTTTCCTTCATCTCAGAGGGGACATCCATGGTTACACCCTTACCCTTGTCTGCTGAATAGGCCTTCATCTCTATAAGGTCAATTACCCCCCTGAAGTTCTCACCCTCGCCAATGGGGATAGATAGGGGTATCGCCTCTGAGTCAAAGGACTTCTCTAACTCGCCTAAGGCATTGTAAAAGTTAGCCGACTCCCTGTCCATCTTGTTTATAAAGACGATCCTCGGTATCTCAAACTCGCAGGCATACTTCCAGACCTTTTCGGTCTCGGCCTTTACCCCTGATAGGGCACTCACGATCACTACTGCCCCATCCACAGCCCTAAGACAGGCCCTTGTGTCTTCAATAAAGTTCATAAAACCAGGGGTATCAATCAGATTTATCCTCGTGTCTTTGTAGTTACAAAACGCTATAGAAGAGCTAATCGTTATCTTCCTTGCTATCTCCTCTGGCTCATAGTCCATAGTGGTGTTGCCTGCCTCCGTAGTGCCCATCCTATCAATTGCACCAGCATTAAAGAGTATTGCCTCAGAGAGGGTGGTCTTGCCTGCCCCGCTATGGGCGATTACGGCTACATTTCTGATCTTCTGTACGCCAATCCTTGCCATCCCGGCCTCCTTTATTTTTTATTGAACGATCTCTACTATAACTGGTGTGTATCTGCCCTTGTTTTGAATCCTCTTTGACACTATCCTGAGCCCAATAAAGGTAATGGCAAAAAACCCAAAGCCTGTAAAGGCCGATATCCCCTCAGGGTTGTGTGATGGTAAAAGGGGGCTTATAAACTCCCTGCCGATGACGGCGCCAACTATCAGCATCAACACAGGCAGGGCATAGACGAGCAAGATCCCCTTTAAATAGGACATGGACCTGAAGTGGACCCTTACCCTATCGCCCTCTTTGGCCCCCGCCTCGTTTATGGCCTCAATCAGGGCCTCATCGCCCCCTGTAGATGTGCATAGCGTTCCACCCGGACAACCATCACAGGAGCCTTGTTGTCTTTTCACATTCACAAGGGCAATGTCACCCCTCAATGCTGTAACGATGCCTACCTCCTGCATACCTATCCCTTTCTCTCCCTAAGGAGCTTGTATTCAATGCTATCCACTAAGGCCTGCCAGGAGGCCTCAATGATGTTCTCTGAGACCCCCACTGTGCCCCATCGCTCTTGCTCGTCACCAGACTCAATAAGCACCCTCACCTTGGCGCTCGTCCCCTTGCCTGTGGTCAAGACCCTCACCTTGTAGTCTAAGAGCTTAAAGGTCTTTAGTTCTGGATAGAACTTTTCAAGGGCCTTACGCAGGGCATTATCAAGGGCATTTACAGGTCCGTTCCCAGTGGCTGCAGTGTGCTCAATGTGCTTGCCCACCCTCACCATGATCGTGGCCTCAGTGATTGGGTCTTCCTTCTCCTTGCGCCTCTCGGCAATGACCCTAAAGCCAATAAGGTCAAAGAATCGGCGGTGGAGCCCCAACTCCTTCTTTAGGAGAAGCTCAAAGGAGGCCTCTGCCCCCTCAAACTGAAAGCCCTGGTGCTCCAAGTCCTTTAACCTATCAAGGATCACCTGTAGTTCTGACGAATCTGCCTTGATGTGTATGCCAAACTCTTCGGCCTTCCTGAGTACATTGCTCTTGCCTGCAAGGTCCGATACAAGCACCCGTTGGGAGTTCCCTACCAGCTCTGGCCTTATGTGCTCATAGGTCTCGGAATGCTTCCTTACGGCATTTACATGGATACCACCCTTATGGGCAAAGGCACTATCGCCCACATAGGGTTGTCGCTTAAAGTGGCTTATATTGGCTATTTCATTGACAAAGCGGGAGACATCCCTGAGCCTTTTTAGCCTCTCAGGGCTAATGCACTGGTGGCCAAATTTTAATTGCAGGTTAGGGATAATGGAGCACAGATTGGCATTGCCACAACGCTCACCAATGCCGTTTATAGTGCCTTGCACTTGTATGGCACCTGCCTCAACGGCGATAATGGAATTTGCCACTGCACACTCCGAGTCGTTGTGGCAGTGTATGCCGAGGGGCGTTTTTATGGAGCCCTTTACATCAAGGCATATCCTCTTTATGTCCTCAGGCATGGTGCCACCGTTGGTGTCGCACAGGACTATCCTGTCTGCACCTGCCTCCTCTGCAGACTTGAGGCACTTGAGGGCAAACTCTGGGTTGTGTCTATAGCCATCAAAGAAGTGTTCGGCGTCAAAGAAGACCATTTCACAGTGCCCCTTCAGATAGCTGATTGAGTTGTAGATTAGGATGAGGTTTGCATCAAGGGGGATCTTGAGTGCCTCCTTGACATGGAAGTCCCAGGTCTTGCCAAAGATCGTTATAACCCTTGCACCTGATTCAAGCAAGGCCTTGATATTGCCATCTTCATTTACATGGATCCTCGGCCGCTGGGTGCTACCAAAGGCCGTAACTATGGCATTCTGTAACCTAAGCCGTTTGACCTTCTTGAAGAACTCTGCATCCTTTGGGTTACTACCTGGCCACCCACCTTCAATATAATGGATGCCAAAGTCATCAAGCCTCTCGGTTATCCTGAGCTTGTCCTCTACCGAGAAGGATATGTCCTCTGCCTGTGAGCCATCGCGGAGTGTTGTATCGTAGATCTCAATTTGCCCCATTTTATCCCTTGTCTAGCCCAAAGGCCTCGTGTAGTGCCCTTACTGCGAGCTCTGTGTATTTTACATCAATAACACAGGATATCTTTATCTCAGAGGTGCTTATCATCAGAATGTTTATATTGTGCTGAGAGAGCACCTCAAACATCTTGGCAGCCACACCGGAATGGGTCCTCATGCCAACACCTACTATTGAGACCTTTGCAATGTCTTCCGATAGTAATGCCCCCTTTGCACCCTTTGCCCTTACTATCTCCTCAGTGATCTGAAGGGCCTTCTTACCCTCTGTCTTTGGGACTGTGAAGGATATATCGGTCTGTTTGCCATCAACACTGATGTTCTGCACAATCATGTCAACTACAATGTTTGCATCGGCAATGGCCTTGAAGATACCCGCCGCCAATCCAGGTCTATCAGGGACTCCGAGCACCGTTATCTTGACCTGATTTTTGTCGTAAACAACACCTGATACCACCACATCTTCCATGTCCTTATCCTCCTTTATAACTAAGGTGCCGGGATTGTCGTTGAAACTGGAACGCACCACCACAGGCACATCGTACTTCATAGCAAACTCTACTGACCGGGTCTGCAGCACCTTCGCGCCAAGGCTCGCAAGCTCCAGCATCTCCTCGTATGAGACCTTATCAAGCTTCCTTGCCTGAGGCACCACATTCGGGTCTGTAGTATAAACGCCATCTACATCGGTGTATATCTCACAGAGGTCTGCCTTAAGGGCCGCTGCCACAGCCACTGCTGATAGATCTGAACCACCCCTTCCGAGGGTAGTAACCTCATCCTCATCAGTAATGCCTTGAAACCCTGCCACTACTACCACATAGCCATTATTGAGGGCGTCCCTTGCCCTTTGGGCCTTTATCTCCGAGATCTTGGCCTTTGTGTGGACCTTATTGGTAATAATACCCATCTGCCTGCCTGTTAGGGCAATTGCCTTATGGCCTAAGGCCTCTATGGCAATAGCAGTCAAGGCCGTGGTAACCCTTTCACCTGAGGAAAGCAAGAGGTCCATCTCTCGCTCATTGGGTGTGGGCGAGAGCTGATGCGCCATATTGATGAGCTTGTCCGTCTCCCCTGACATGGCAGATACCACCACTACCACATGGTTACCCTGCTTGACAGTCCTTGAGACCCTCTCAGCAACAGCCTTTATCCTCTCAATACTCCCTACCGATGTCCCCCCATATTTTTGAACAATCAACATAGATACCTCCTAAATAGTTTTGTAGGGCTTAAGGGTGGTAGCTACAGGCTTCTGCCTAATATGATGTATAACAAAAAAAACCTACAAGGTTGCTGCTACCTTGAAATCATGGTAGATCTAAAACCTTGGGCTTAATAATGGCCTTATGGCCTTTCAGCTATAAAAAGGTCCATCAATTTAAAACCGTCTTTTATAACTACTGCCTCCAGTGCCCTTAGGATCTCTTCACTATAGCCCCTGTTAGTCCCCTCACCCTTAACCCTACTGTCATATATTACAAATGGCACGGGATCGCTGCTGTGGGTCCTTAACTCAATGGGTGTTGGATGGTCGGGCATTAAGAGTATCTTGAAATCCCAAGCCCTATTTTTGAGCCCCTCAAGGATTGGGCCAACTATCTTGCCATCAATATCTTCAATGGCCTTTATCTTGTAGTCAATCCTACCGGCATGGCCTGCCTCGTCAGGGGCCTCCACATGAAGGTATAAAAAGTCAACCTCCTCAAGGGCCTTTAATCCATACTCTGCCTTCCCACTGTAGTTTGTATCAATCCAGCCCGTAGCACCCGGGACATTGACTATCTTAAACCCTGCATAAATGCCTAGCCCCTTTGTGAGGTCCACGGCAGATATAAGGGCACCACTGAGTCCATACTTGTCCTTAAAAGGTGGCATCTTGGGTCTTCTGCCCTGTCCCCATAGCCAAATGCTGTTTGCAGGTTTCTTACCCTTAGCGACCCTCTCTATATTGACCTCATGTCTTTCAAGTATGTCCACCGACCGCCTCATCAGATCCAGGAGCCTATCGGCGCCATCACCTACAGGCAAGTAGTCTCCAACTGATCTACCCATAATGTCGTGAGGCGCTGCACACTCAATATCTGCCTTTCCATCGTGCCATACCATAAGATGTCTATAGCTCACGCCCGGATAAAAGCTGAACTCCTCATTGCCTAATTGGTCCTCAATAGTCTTGATGAGCCTTGCAGCCTCTGCGGTCTCTATATGACCGGCACTATAGTCGTCCATTATAGCTGTGGACCTGTCCCTTTTAAACTTCAAGGTCACAAGATTACAACGATAGGCCACATCGTTAGGTTGAAGATCAACCCCTATGCTTGCGGCCTCAAGGGGCGCCCTACCTGAATAATATAGGGAAGGGGCATAACCCAATACCGAGAGATTTGCCACATCAGAACCAGGGTAAAAGCCCTCTGGTATAGTATGGACCACCCCCACAGTTCCCCTTGAGGCGAGCCAATCCATATTTGGGGTGTGGGCAGCCTGTAGAGGTGTCTTTCCGCCAAGCTCGCCTATGGGTCTGTCGGCCATACCATCACCAATAAGAACTATATATTTCATCAGTAAATACCTCTCATTCTATCCTCTAACACAGAAATGAGATTATACAAACTTCCCATGCGATAGGTCTGTTCTCACAGAGTTATTGACCTACTCGTCTCACACTCACAAGCCCTTTTGTCCTCAAAAGGACGCTTACAAGACCAAAAAAACCTTTTGCCTATTATGGCATTCGGAGAGTAAGCATCACCTATCCACCGGCAACTACAGGCAGGATAATCACCTCGTCACCGTCATTAATCAGTGTGTCAAGTCCCTGTAACAATCCTACATCTCTATCGTTTACAAGCACTACTATATGCCCTTTTAGTCCGTCTTTGTCCATAATAGCCCCTTTGAGACCTCTATAACTCTTATCTAATCCTGAGATTATCTCTGACAATGCCCCTGCCCTATAAAAAACGGTCTCTTTTCCACCAGTAAACCTCTGAAAGGGTGCTGCAAGGGATATCTTTACAGGCATAAGGAAAGGTAGATTATAACCTAAAATCGGTTTTTAAAACCAACACACATGTTGGCTGGCAGGATTGTCAACCTGGGGTCAAATTAGGGGACAAGCCCACATACCGACAAAAAGGGCAATGAAGGGTTTTAACACGAATTACACAAAAAGACGGAGGTTATAATATAAAATGAGGGGAGGTCGTAATATACAAAAGAGGCCCCTTTTGATATTCTTGCCGTTGGGGATTTGGTTTCAAAATAAAGCCCTATGGCTATGCTAATGGGCACTTGTCAATCGCCACAGGATCCCTGCAAGGGCCACCATCTGTGTGAACCAAAAACCAAAGGACCATATTAAGATGTTAGCACGAGAACGCTCTAAAGTAGTGCGGACTTGTTCAATCTCCTTTGTTAACTTGAGTTCCGTCTCTTTGATCTCTGCCCTGACCTGCTCAATCTCCTTTGTTAGCTTGAGTTCTGTCTCTTTGATCTCTGCCCTGACCTGCTCAATCTCCTTTGTTAGCTTGAGTTCTGTCTCTTTGATCTCTGCCCTGACCTGCTCAATCTCCTTTGTTAACTTGAGTTCTGTCTCTTTGATCTCTGCCCTGACCTGCTCAATCTCCTTTGTTAACTTGAGTTCTGTCTCTTTGATCTCTGCCCTGACCTGCTCAATCTCCTTTGTTAACTTGAGTTCTGTCTCTTTGATCTCTGCCCTGACCTGCTCAATCTCCTTTGTTAGCTTGAGTTCTGACTCCTTTAAACTGGCTTGAGTCGCTATATCGCTTAACTGTGGGTATCTCTGCTCCAATTCGGCAAAGGCATCGGCTATTACCCTTGCACGGGTGCGGTCATCGGTTGCGCTACTTAAACGGTCATAAAGGTCTAACAACTGTGTCATTCTATGGCCTACCTTTGGTGCTGTATCGTATGCTACTGACATCTTGGCTAAATGATACCACACCCATGTGATCGTAAACAACAAAGTAGTGTGCCTTGATAAATGGGCGTTGCCCTTGAATTGAGATATGCCAATGACACATTGAGTTGAGTGCCTCCATAGGGGCCTTTTTTGGCTTAAAAAGTTGTGTTAAGATAACCCTTGAAACAAAGTCATGACGGGTAGGTAATGGGCTATGAATATTGACAGACCCTAATCTCATTGTCCCCTCAATGTTTTTTGATATAAATACGCTCTTGACAAGCTACTTTGGCATGTATGCCCTTCAGGCAGTAGTGCACTCCCTTGTGGCCTCTCTGATAGTGGATACCGCCATTGTGGTATGGAGGGTCTCTAAGCCTGTAAACAAGCAGGGACTCAGGCTTATGACCCTCTTTTTCCCTGTCTCTATGTTCCCAATCTATCAGTTAATTAACCCTGATAGGGGTAGCCTTTACTTTAGATTGGGCAGTCTTACTGATCTTAACAAGTGGCTATATAGCGAGGTCTTTGGAGTGCCACTCTATGTTATTGCCTTAATAATATGTGGCCTTACAACCCTCGTGTTTCTCCTACAGGAGTTGTTGCCTATGATACTCCAGTTGGTCTATCAGGGGCGTGGACAACAAGGAGGACCATCTCAGGAGGGGCAGGCCCAGGAGGAGATTAATGGTGCAATCATGGAAAAGATTACAGGCGCCCTTAAAGAACTGCCTCCTGTAAAACAGGGCTATGGCATTGAGGTCATAGACAGCGATGAATTAGAGCTCTCTTCTTCAACAGGGCTCAAACCCAAAATATTCATCACCACCGCACTGATTGAGGCCTTTGATAAAGAGCATCTTCAGGCCGCGATAGCCCATGAGGTTGGACACATATTAAGAAGCAGACGACCTATACTGATGCTTGCCTACATTGTCAGAACCTTAGTGTTCTTTAACCCCATTGCCCTGATTGAGTTTAGGAAGATTGCACAGGAGGAGGAGAAGATCTGCGACGACATTGCCGTTGAATTGACTAATAATCCCGAGGCCCTCTATGAGGCCCTGACTATGATGAGGCCAGATCCACACTCTGAAGCAGGCGATGGGGTCAAGGGTATTGCATCATCCCTTGAGCATTATAGCCACGACATAATGCTTAAAAATAGGCTCATGAGGATTGGTGAACCCACAGAAGAGAGGGCTAACATCCCTATTGTATATGCCATGACTGGAATCCTTATTGTAAGTCTGAACTATTTTATTGTGTGAGGTGTTGATAGATGAAGGACAATAGCAATTCCTTACAAAAAGGTGGTCCTCTTTTTACCCTAAAGGGGACCGTTTTTATGCTTATAATAAGTGCCCTTATAGCAACGACACTATACTTTGCTAACCACCTGCCTTCTCTAATGGATAGTGGATTTGTAAGGCAATACAGTGATATTGAAGAGTTAAAGAGGGTCTTTGGTGCAGGCACCATTACTATCCCTTCGTATTTTCCAGAGGGTATCAAGTGGCCCCCTTCTTTCATAATAGCCCAAAAGAGGCCCTTTATGGCCATTGCTATGGAGTTTCAACCCACAGGGTCTGCTACAAAGGGCCTCAATATCGTCCAGACCGACCTAAAGGGCAACCCCACAGCCTTTAAACGCTTCCATCTAAACAGTGTAAAAG
>Ga0308419_1001193_pt1 | contig 17416 bp, 15 predicted proteins | sample HotsprSampleMS50_FD_203674 | JGI IMG/M metagenome (GOLD analysis project Ga0308419, IMG submission 203674) | Hot spring phototrophic mat microbial communities from Mushroom Spring, Yellowstone National Park, Wyoming, United States - 20090730_MS50 ... | reverse complement strand
TCTGACTTTGATTCAAAATAAAAGATAAAAATTTTTTTAAAATTGAATTCATTATAAAAAGTATTAATTTGTTATTATTCACAGGTTTTAATTAAATGTAGCTAATGCACCTAATGTCCTTATCTTTATAATAGTAGATAAATAAATTTAACTACAATTATTATAAAACACATCTAATAAACATTTTTGCGGTTCACTTCAGTGAACTTAAAAAAATCAAGAACAAGCTTTTGCCACATAAATATTTTGGACAGATATGAAAAAAAATGGCAAATAAAAAATTTGACAAAAAGAGTTAATAACATTATTTTTGTTCACAATTTTTTTGATATTCCGCGATAGCTCAATGGTGGAGCATTCGGCTGTTAACCGAAGGGTTGCAGGTTCGAGTCCTGCTCGCGGAGCTGAAGCCTCAGTATAAAACTGAGGTTTTTTATTTGTTATCAAGTATTAAAACTTTTACTTTTTGAAACTTATCCTAAACTTCCAATTTCACTTTCAACTTTTTTAAGTATTTCACAAGAAATAACAAGTTCTTTCATTTTATTATGGTCTGAATAAAGAGGGCGATCTTCATCAAGAAACTCTACATATTTACGAATCACTTCTTTAGCTTTACTAACACCTCTTCCAGTTTGATGATTTCTAAAATCAAGTGCTTGAGCTGCAGCCATAAATTCTATTCCCAGAACACCATAAGCATTATCCAAAATTTGAGCATTTTTTAGTGCAGTATTCATACCCATTGAAACAAAATCCTCCTGGTCCGCAGCAGCAGGAATAGATTGAATTGAGGCTGGCATAGAGAGAATTCTTTGTTCAACAATTAACATATCAGCGGTATATTGGCTCAACATTAATCCAGAGAACATACCAGCACCTTTAGTCAGAAAAGCAGGAAGACCAGCACTTAGAGCTGGATTGTTTAATCTGTTCATTCTTCTTTCAGATAAAACGCTAACCATAGTAACTGCAGCACCAACCAAATCCATTGGTAATGATACTGGTGTACCTTGAAAATTTGCTCCAGTTAAAGTAATCTTATCTTGAGGAATAAAAATTGGATTATCTCCAACTCCGTTAAGTTCAATTTCAACTTGTTTTCTAGCAAATTCAACTGCATCGTGTGCAGCACCAATTACTTGAGGCGTAGAACGCATAGAATATGCATCCTGTACTCTTTGTTTTAGTTTTCCAGTAAGTAGATCGCTTCCCTCAATACATTTTTTTATTGCTTGAGCACTTCTTATAGCTCCGGGAAATCCTCTAAGTTTGTGCAAACGAACATCGTAGGGTTTCATATTTGCGTGCAGCGCCTCAAGAGACATTGCAGCAGCAATTTCAGCTTGTTTAAGCCAGCGATTTATATCATATAATTGAAGTGCACTTATTGCTGTTATAAAATTTGAACCATTAATTATTGCAAGGCCATCTCTGGCTTCCAATCCAGGAATTTGAATTCCTGCTTTTTCGAAAGCAATATTACCAGGTAATCTCTCACCTTGATAAAATGCTTCACCTTCACCTAAAAATAAAAGTGCGATTTGTGACATAGGCGCCAGATCACCACAAGCACCTACTGAGCCTTTTTGACAAACTACAGGAATACAATCTTTGTTTAGCATATCAACAAGAGTTAATGTTATCTCTGGTCTACAACCTGAATTTCCGTTTGCATGAACATTTATACGACTTGCAATAGCACCACGAACATATTCAATTGGCATTGGTTCACCAATACCAGCTGAGTGATTATAAATCAAATATCTTTGAAAATCTTTAATCTGTTCGTCAGTTAATACTATCTCAGAAAACTCTCCAATCCCCGTATTAACTCCATACATAATTTCCCTTGCTTGAATTTTTTCTTCTAACATTGCTCTACAAGTTTTTATTCTTTCAATTGCTTCCTTACTTAATTCAACTTTCTCTTTATGACGAGCTATTGCAACAAGTTTTTCTATTGTCAGATTTTTTCCATCTAAAATTATTGACATTATTCCTCCTAATAAATATAAAATGCAGTTTAAAAATAAGTATTAAATAAAAGAGTTCCTGTCTTAAAAAATAAATCAATAATCATAGCTAATAACAATTATTGAACGCTTTTTCCCATCTTAATAGAAAATGAAATTCTTAAAAAGAATTAAATTGAGCATAATAAGTAAAAATAATTTAATTATATCTCTTGATTAGAACTTTCATAAAGACTTAGATTAAAAAATTATTTGAATACTAAACCTGAATTGGTTAAAGCTGATAGGTGCTTGAGTATTAAAGGGATAATTCATTTTTTCTGTTTTTAGTTCATAAATTCCGTAATTAAGTGCGTTCTTAAAAACAAATGATAATATTGGTGCTGCATATGGTGATGAGTCAAATACTTTATCAATAAATTTATCCAAAAGACTATGTAATCCTAATTCAATAAGTGAACTACTAATCCATTTCCAAAATAAAAGCCTTTGGAAAACTATGTGTCTTTCAAATCCTGTTTCAAGAACAATTGAATTGAAAAACTTTGTATCATAAGAAAATTTAATTCTAAGTCCACCAGCCTTACTTGTACCAAATCGAAATGATTCGTCATATAAATTTAAGATAGATAAATCATTTAATGGAACTATGTTACTATCAATAGAAAAATTTATTCTTGTCCAGTTAATCGAACCATCAGTAAAAGGTATGAAATAAATTGTTTCATTAAGTTTGTAACCAAATCCTGTTTGATTTCCAAATCCGAATTTCCAAGAGTCTGAATGAATGTTATGCGAAATATTGTCTTTCTTTTGTAAGTGAGAGGTTAAATTACTCAAAATGAAATAATAAAAATCTTCTTCAATTATGTTTACACTTTCAGAAAAACTTTTTTTTTGAATACTTCCTAATTTAAGCTCAAATCCTAATGGTTCTGATAGTTTTGTTTTTAAGTCTTTTCTTTTAAGTGTTGATGGATTTAAAGAAAAAACTACAGTAGGAAATGAACTTGACTTTATTGTATCAAATGATAAAGACTTATCTTCAAATATATTTTCCCAATCTAATATAAAATCTTTCTCATCCTTTGATAATGAAATAGAGTCTTCTTGTGAAAAAGTTATGCAAGAAAATAATATAAAAATGAATAATAGAGTACATTTTATAAAGTTCATTTTTATCTCCAGTCTAATTAAATGTTTTATACAAAACTACTAATTTATTATACTAAATTTAGATTTAAGGGAAAATGTATTTGTATTTGATTTGAAGTAAATTATTTAAAATAAGGCTTATTAAGCAGCCTTAACAATAAAATTTAACAATTTAAAACTTTAAAGGCATTTATCTATTTACTAACTTTGTTTATGAATATATAAAGATTTTATGACTGATTTACTTTACACAATCGATTTATATATTTTTTATTTTTTTAATCAAAGTTTATCTAATCCTACTTTAGATAAATTTTTTTCAATAATAACTTCAGTAAACAATTGGTTAATAGCCTATATAGTTTTATTAGGAATTACCTTTAAATATGGTGGTTCTCGAGGTAAAATTGCAGTAATTTTTGTTTTAATAATGATTACAGTTACTGATCAGTTAGGACATAAAATAATAAAAGAATATTTTGCTCGTCCCCGTCCTTGTAATATTTTGAATAATGTAATAACACCTCAAGGTTGTTCTGGAACATACTCATTTCCATCAAATCATGCATTTAATAATTTTGCTGCAGCAACTTTCTTCTCTTTTCTATTTCCAAATTTCAGAATAATTCTATTTATTACTGCTTTCTTAATAGCAATTTCAAGAGTTTATTTAGGACTTCATTATCCATCAGATATAATTGGAGGTGCAATTCTTGGAATGATTTTCGGTTATATTTTCTCTGAAATTGTTCTAATGATTGAAACAAAAATTAAAAAACTTAAATAGGTGTTAAAATGAAATACACAATATTTTTTTTATTGTTTATCACTCAATTAAATTTTTGCTTTCAAGATAGTCTAAAAATAAAATCTTTTGAGATTTTTAAGTCAAATGAAGATACTTCACTATATGTTAAAATAATTTACCCACAAATAATTTATCCCTCTAATTATAAAATTCAGGAAAAAATTAATGAAACTCTCAAGAATCAATTTTTAACTTCACTGGGATTTTATGAGGATTTTTCATCTGACCCCGAGAACTTTTCTTATCATCCATCTGAATTAAGAATTTATATGGAAACTAATTTTAGAATTGGATATGTCGGCAAAGAATTTATTAGTCTAATATTAGACCATGATGAATATACTGGTGGTGCACACGGCAATAATCATTCAATTGGACTTAATTTTAGTTTATCAGATGGCGAGTTACTAAAACTATCAGATTTTATAAAAGAAAATCAATTAAGAAATTTATCTTTATTTTGTGAACAAGAAATTTTAGAGATATATAAAGTTGAATCTCTTGAAGAAGTTTTATTTGAAGATGTAATTAATTTAACTGGAGAACAAGACTTTTACATTAAACCAAATAATTTAATCATTCAATTTGACCCTTATGAAATAGGTCCTTACTATTTAGGTTCAATTGAGATAGAGTTGAGTTTTGATAGAATCAAGAACTTATTAAAACCAGGTATAAAATTTTAACTAAAATGTTAAATAAGATAAAAATTAGATCAGCTAAAGAAAAAGATTTAAATAAAATTTTAGCAATGATTAAAGAGTTAGCTGAATATGAAAAACTATCTGAAAAAGTTAAAATCACATTAAATGATTTAAGTGATGCTGTTTTCGGTGAAAATAAATTTGTTGAGGTTTTAATAGCAGAATATCAGGATGAAATTTGTGGATATACAATATTCTTTAAAAATTACTCTACTTTTATAGGCAAAGCCGGATATTTTATTGAAGATTTATATGTAAAACCGTATCACAGAAACAAAGGTATTGGTAAAGCATTATTAAACTCAGTTATACAAAAAGCAAAAGAAAATAATTTCGGAAGAGTTGAATGGACAGTTTTAAATTGGAATCAGACCGCCATTAAATTTTATGAAAGTATAGGTGCTTTGCAATTACACGATTGGATTATATACAGACCTGAGAAAGATAGATTCTGAATAAGTGCCAATTATAAGATTTTAATTAACACTATCTTTGAAAAATTAAATTGAAAAATTATAGGGAACAATATGAAAAATCGAAGAGTTGTAGTTACCGGTATGGGAGCACTCACGCCACTTGGTCTTTCAGTTGAAGAATTCTGGAATTCAATGATGGAATGTAAAAGCGGTGCAGCTCCAATTAAATCTTTTGATACATCAAGAGTTGATACAAAATTCGCATGTGAATTAAAAAATTTTGATGTAAATAATTATCTTGATAGAAAAGTAGCCAGAAGGTTGGATCCTTTTGCTCAGTATGCTTTGATAGTTGCTAATCAATGTATAGAAGATAGCGGATTAAAACCTGAAACTCTAAGTGAAGAAGAAAAAAATAGAATCGGAGTTATCTTTGGTAGTGGTATAGGTGGAATTCAAACTTTCTACGAACAATCTGTTATAAATTACAAGGATGGTCCGGGTCGTATATCCCCATTTTTTATTCCAATGCTAATTCCAGATATTGCTGCTGGTCATATTTCAATGCAATATGGTTTTAAGGGACCTAATTATTGCACTGTTTCAGCGTGCGCAACTGGAAATAACAACATTATCGATAGTTACCTTTTAATTAAAAACGATCTTGCTGATAGAATGATAGCTGGAGGAAGTGAAGCTTCTATAAATGAAATTGGAATAGGTGGTTTTAATGCAAATAGAGCTCTTTCTACAAGAAATGATACTCCTGAGACGGCAAGTCGTCCATTTGATGCTACCCGTGATGGCTTTGTTATGGGAGAAGGGGCAGGAGCTTTACTTTTAGAAGAATTAGAAATCGCATTAAGAAGAAACGCAAAAATTTATGCTGAATTGGTAGGTATTGGACTTTCAGCTGATGCTCATCACATAACTGCTCCACATCCAGAAGGTGCAGGTGCAATTTTAGCTATGGAAATGGCGATTAAAGTTGCTGGCATTTCACCTTCAGATATTGACTATATTAATTTGCACGGAACTTCAACCCCGCTCGGAGATATTGCTGAAACTAAATCTATTAAAAAAGTGTTTGGTGATTATGCTTATAAAATCAATTTATCTGCAACAAAAAGTATGACAGGTCATTTATTGGGAGCGGCTGGTGCTGTTGAAGCAATTGCTACAATTCTTGCAATTGTCAACGATAAAATTCCACCAACAATCAATTTCCAAAATCCTGATCCCGAATGCGACCTTAATTACACTTTTAATAAACCACAAGAAAGAATAGTTAATTATGCACTTTCTAATGCTTTCGGATTTGGTGGGCATAATACTTCAGTTATTTTCAAAAAATTCACGGTGTAGGTTTAATGATTAACTTTTTGGTGATAATTATTTCAATCGCATTAAATTTTTTTTCGCCAGATGGTAATAACAATTCAAATTCAAAATTAAAAATTACAATTAAAATTCAAGGTCTTAAAAGCAATAATGGTTCAGTCAAAGTTGCTTTATGTAATTCAAAAGAGAATTACTACAACCATAAATTTCCTTTTATAGGACTTACTCTACCAATTATGAATAGACAAGCTGAGGTAACTTTAACTGATATATCTCCTGGATTTTATGCAGTAAAAGTTTTTCACGATGAAAATAATAATGACAATTTAGATACAAATCTTTTTGGTATTCCTGTTGAAGATTATGGATTCTCCAATAACTCAAAGTCTATTTTTGGAATTCCTGGGTGGAATAAAGCAAAGCTATTAATTTCTGAAGGGAGCTCCGAAATTATAATTGATTTAAGATAATTATTTATCTAAGAAAATTTTGTCACTTAAATTTTTATTAACGCTATAATTTGAATAATTTACATAAACTTTACCAACAATAGGTCCATCTGTAAATTTTCTCCTACCAGTTTTAGGAGTTGTGTTAATAAAAGTTTGAGGTAAATTCATCTTATCAATATTAAATGAAAAAATCATTTGCTTCGGTAGTGGATATTTGAAATTATCATCATAAAAAAGTTCAATAGAATAAGTTCCTTCAGTTTTAGTAGTGCTTTCAAGCTTTCTAATAACAAAATTTTTAGTATCTATCCAGAGAGTACTTAAAATGATGTTTGTATTTTCGTTTAATGGAACAATTTTGATAACATAATTTTGATTGCCTTGAATAATTTCATTTCTTTCATAAATAGCTGTATAATTTCCTTTAATAATAGATGTAGGAGAAAAATCAATACCGTCTTTGGGTAACAAAGCAAATCCTTCTGATTTCAATTTTACCTTATCAGGTTGCTTAAAATAAAGTTTTGCTTTTGACTCTGGAACTTTCAAAAACTCAACATCTACTTTGATTTCAATATCAACTTCATAATCTTTTACCTGATTGAACCTCGATATTAAAGACTTAATAATCTCATCTGAATTAATTGATTGAGCATTAAGTTCTATAATAGAGATAAAAATTATTAAATAAATCATTTATTAAAATCCAATTTAAGTTAGTATATCTTTTTTATTAAAAATTATAAGTGTAAGACTAAAAAAAATGAAAATATGTAGAATCAGTATACCAGCAGAATTTAGTATTTCTTTTATATCAATTGGCTCATCAAAAAATAATCTCCAGGACATAATATGAGTGGTGAAAAAATAATGTTTTATATTTTGAAAAAATTCAACTTGAATTGCAGATAATATAACAAATACTATTATTATAGCCATTGTGCTAATTATAGGTCCAATCGCATTTTCAACTAAAGAAGAAAATAGAAATGCTAAACTTGCAACTGTTGTCATTCCTAAAGCTGCAAATCCATAAGCCAAAAGGAATCTCCATAAAACATCGTTTTTTTCAAAAATAACTATCATCTGACCATCAATAATTAATAATTCCCCTACTCCAAAAATGAAATAACCAAGGACTAAACTTAAAAATGCAAGCCAGAATACAATAATATTAGAATAGATAACACCTGCAATAAACTTAACAATTATTAATTTTGTTCGAGAAATAGGGCGAGTTAGTAACATTCTATATGTTCCAGCTGTTGCTTCACCTGCCAATAAATCTCCAGCAACTAATGTAATTAAAAATGGTATATGAACTGCAAGACTTGTTAAAATTATGTAAGAGATTAAATATGTGTTTAGGAGCTTGCCGACGAATACAAAAGATTCCTGAATGTTTCTTGTCATAAAATTTATTGTTCTTTCACCTTCAAGAACCATAGCAAAGTGTATTAAAGGAATTAAAATTCCCAAAGCAATAAAACCAATGTAAGTTCGCCATTTTTTAAAAATTTTATAAAGTTCAATTTTTATTAAATCAATCATCACTTGCTTCATTGGTTATTTTGAGAAAATACTCTTCGAGTGATCTTTTTGGAATAATCGAATATACATAAACACCGTTCTCAACTAAATGCTTGTTTAACATAGGAACTTCATAAGATTCAAGATCAAATTCTAAATGGTTATTGGTATACTTTCTAATAAAATTGCTCCATTTAGTTAGTTTAAGAATTCCTAAAGTTTTCTCGGCATTATCAACATCAATCCTAACATAAATACGATTTTTATCAAGTAATTCTTTAACTTCACCTTCTACTTTAGTAGTTCCCTTATTAATTATTATCATTCTATTAGCAACCATTTCAACTTCATTTAGTAAATGAGAGGAAAGGAAAATAGTTTTCTTAAGTTCCTTACTGAGATGGATGATTAAATCTCTTATTTCTTTCATTCCAATTGGATCTAATCCTGTAGTTGGTTCATCAAGAATAATGAGCTCCGGATTATGTAATAAAGCCTGAGCAATGCCCAATCTTTGTTTCATTCCATGGGAAAAAGTTTTTACTTTACTATCAAATCGATTAGCAAGACCAACTATTTCTAAATTTTTCATAATTAAATTTTTATTAACTTCAATTCCTGAAATTCTACCCAATATTTCAAGATTTTTATAAGCAGTTAGATAACCGTAAAAATCTGGTTTTTCAACTATTGCACCAACTTTCTTCAAGATATTCAATCTTTCTTTTATTAAGTCTTTACCAAAAATTTTAATATTTCCTTCATCTGGATAAATTAGGGTTAAAAGCATTCTGATAGTTGTACTTTTTCCTGCACCGTTTGGACCTAAAAATCCAAATACATCTCCTTTATAAACATTGAGGTTCAATTTATTAACTGCAACTAAATCATTAAACCTCTTTGTCAGATTACTAATTTCAATAATTTTGTCTGAATTATTCAAATAATATTTCCCAGAATTCTAATTAAAATTTATTTCAAAACAATTTTTAAGCTCTAAAGTTTACTATTGACTAAATTAAAATACATATTCTTTACTTTGAATAACTTAACAAAAATTAAATAGTAAATCTCGTTTTTGAAATTTAAATTCAAATTGAATTAAAAATTCTCTTTAATTGAGCATAATCTCAAGAAAAATAACTTTAGGTTTTAATTAAAATTTGTGTTGTCCAATTAAGCTTAAATCTGAACTATAAACTTTGATTTTAGTTCCAAATAATAAATATATTTTTAATTGAATCCATTTAAAGTAGTATTACTCCATTAAAATTCACAAGTTTTAATTAAATGAGGCTAAAGTACTCAAAGTGCTTATCTTCAAAGGTAACAATTGGAAAAATCCAACTGAAATAAATAAAAATATATCAATTGAGCATTTATTGCAGTTCTATTCAGTAAACTGAAAAAAATTAAAAGTAAAGACAGGCTTTAGCCACATTAAATATATTTATTTTGACAAATATGATTAAATCATAAATAAATAATAAATCTAAAAAATCAAATAAATTTTTCGAGAATATATTAGAACTTAATTAAAATGATTATTCAAATCTAAATATTTATTGTGATAAGAATAGCGAATATGAATTTTGAATTTAAGATAAGATTTGTGATTTTTTTTATTAGTAGCTTAAATACAATTATAAATAACCAAATATTATACTAAATGATTTATTATTTTTAATAAAAACTTATAGTTACTTTAGATAGTTAAAAAAAATTTAAATTCTTAACTATTATGAAACAGAAATCTAAAAAAGAACTTATCGAAGATTATCAAAAGTTAGAAAAGAAGTATAAGTCCCTTCAAAAAAAACTCAAAACAATTTCTAACGAAATCACAAAATTCGAGAATCTACTAAATGAGCAACAAAAAAACATTGAAATGCTTCTCAATTCTTTAGACGAAATGTTATTTATTATGAATTCATCTGGACAGATAACTTTTGTTAATAAGACTGTCTTAAAAAAACTTAAATTCAATTTAGAGGAACTTATAGGTAAACCCTTTTTAACAATTATTCCTGAAAATAGAAAGATTGAAGCTTTAAATAACATTAAAGAAATTTTCGAAGGCAAGAGAGATTTTTGTTCAACCTCAGTGCTTGATAAACAAGGGATAATAATTCCCGTTGAAACTCGCATATTAAAATTAAATTGGAAAGGCGAAGAATGTTTAGTGGGTTTATCAAAAGATATATCATCACTAATAAAAGCTCAAGATAATTTATTGTTTGAGCAATCAAGACTTACTGCAGTAATAGAAAGTACTAAAGCTGGTATCTGGGAATGGAATTTAAAAACAGATGAGATAATTTATGATGAGAGGTGGGCTGAAATTATTGGCTATTCTTTAGAAGAAATTTCTCCTATAACCAGAGAAACATATTTGCGTTTTGCTCATCCCGATGATATTCAAATAGCTAAGTTGTCTTTAGCAAAACATTTGAGTGGTGAACTACCTTATTATGAAGCTGAAACAAGAATGAAACACAAGAATGGAAATTGGATTTGGGTTTTAGATAGAGGTAAAATTTATAAATGGGATGAGAATGGTGAACCACTTTTAATGATAGGAAGTCATATCGACATTTCTACTAATAAAGAAATTGAACTCTCTTTGCGTAAAAGCGAAGAAAAATTCCGAGCTCTTTTTGAATACTCTCCTATTGGAATTATACTTGCAGATAAGTATGGTAGTATAATTGATTCAAATAAATCAGCAGAGAAAATCTTAGGATTGTCAATTGAGGAACAAAAAAAACGAGATATTGATGGAGTTGAATGGAAAGTTTTTCGACTTGATGGTTCAGAGATGCCATCAGAGGAGTTTGCCTCTGTAAGAGCGCTAAAAGAAAATAAACCAATTCTTAATGTAGAAATGGGTGTTTTGAAATCAAAAGATGATATAGCTTATATTTCAGTTAATGCAGCGCCTATACCTGATTTAGGAGTTGTTGCTTCTTTTGAAGATATTACTGAAAAAATAATTGCGAAAAAAACCCTTGAGGAAAATGAAAAAAAACTAAGACTTATTTTCAATATCTCTGGTTCAGGTTTAATAATAGTCAATTATGATACGGGAAAAATTATTGAAGTTAACCAAACCGCTGAAGAAATAATTGGTTTACCTAAAGAAGAAATTATTGGTAAAAACTGTTCTGAATTTATTAGAAATACTGAATTAGATAAAAACTTTATTCTTAAAATAGTAAATAAGTCCCAGAAGTTTGAAACAGAAGCCGAATTATTCTGTAGTAATGATACAATTAAAAATGTAATATTATCAATCCATCCTCTAAATTACAATGAATCAGATAGCTTTTTACTAAGTTTTATGGATATTACAGAACTAAAGAAGAAGGAACAAAAACTAATGCAATTAACTGAGGATTTACTCGTTTCAAGAGAAATGATTGAAATGAATTTGTTTCAAAAAAATATTCTCGTAGAAGAACTATCGACAACAAAAGAAAAGTTAGAACAAACACTAAAAGAAAAAGATAGATTTTTCTCTATTATTGCTCACGATCTTAAAAATGCTATAAATGGCTTTCTTGGACTTACAAAGGTTATGGCTGAAGAAATTGAAAATATTTCAATTAAACAGGTGCAAGAATTCTCTATTAAATTAAAAAACTCCGCAACTAATCTTTATAAACTATTAAATAATTTACTTGAATGGTCAAGACTGCAAAGAGATGATATTAAATTCAACCCAAAAGTTCTTCAATTAAAAACAATTGTTGATGATATTATTGAATTTTATAGAGAGAATGCTCTACAAAAGAATATTGAAATAATAAATTTTATAACTGATAATGAAACAGTTTTTGCTGATAAATCAATGTTAAATGTTATTATTGGAAATCTATTAACAAATGCAATAAAATTCACAAAGCCTAAAGGGAAAGTTGAGATTGGATTTGATAAAATTAATGATTTAGATTCAAACAAATCTTATTCAATAATTTATGTTAAAGATAATGGAATAGGAATGAATGAAGATTTAATTTCTAAATTATTTAAGCTGGATTCAAAAGTTTCAAGAAAAGGCACAGAAGGCGAGTCAAGTACAGGGCTGGGACTTATTCTTTGTAAAGAATTAGTTGAAAAACATTCAGGCAAAATATGGGTTGAAAGTAAAGAAAACGAAGGAAGCACTTTTTATTTTTCTCTTCTTGATCTTCATAACGAAGAGGATTAATTCAACTTTTCCTCATTCTTGTTGGTAAAATTGGTATAACTATCATTAATTTTGAGTATAAAACCTAATTCAACAATCTAAAAAAAGTATAATGAATCAAGAAACTTTTTACAGCCAATCAAAAACAAAAAATATTCTTGTTATTCTGGCAGCATCTATTGTTATTATTGCTGGAATTAAATCAGCTGCTAAAATATTGATTCCTTTATTATTATCTTTTTTTATTGCAATTATTTGTGCACCACCATTTTTATGGCTCAGAACTAAAGGTATTCCTAAATTTTTGGCAATTCTATTAATAATCTTGGTATTCTTAATCTTTGTATTTTTAATTGGACTATTAGTTGGAACATCCATTGCCGATTTTACTTCAAAATTGCCTCAATATCAATCAAGGTTAGAAAATCAGACTCAGCAATTAGTAGAATGGTTGAAAACCAATGAAATTATTGAACCAGATTTTAAGATAACTAATGAAATAAATCCTAGTTCTATTTTAATTTTTGTTGGGAACACATTAAATCAATTAAGCAGCATTTTTACTGATACTTTTTTAATTGTTTTTACTGTTATCTTTATATTACTTGAAGCATCAAGTTTTCCGCTTAAGATGAAAAAAATATTAAATCAATCAACTGAGAAATTAAGAAGAATTGAGGTAATTTATCATAAAATCAATCGCTATATTAGTATGAAGACCATTATTAGTATAATTACCGGTTTACTTGTTTACATTTTTCTATTAATTATCGGACTTGATTATTCACTACTCTGGGGCGTATTAGCTTTTGCATTAAACTATATACCAAATATAGGTTCTATTCTTGCAGCTGTTCCTGCAATACTTTTAACTATAATTCAATTAGGTGTTTGGGAGGCTGTTTGGGTTTTAGTTGCATATATTATTATCAATACAATTATGGGAAATGTAATCGAACCTAAATTTATGGGTTAGGGTCTTGGATTATCCACTTTAGTTGTTTTTATTTCATTGATATTCTGGGGTTGGCTTTTAGGACCTATAGGAATGTTATTATCAATTCCTCTAACTATTGCTGTAAAAATTATCCTTGACAGTTCTGATGAGACTAAATGGTTAGGAATACTTTTGGGACCTGAAAAGGATTAATATTAAAAGCAAATTATTTTGATTTAATTAATGCAACATAAATGTTTAATTTAATTAAAAATCCTTAACTTTCTCGAAAAAGAATTTAATTAAACTTTCCTATTTTCTTTTCCACAATTAAAATTTTAATTTTGAATTATCAAAAATCAACAAATAAAAATATGGAAACTCACATAAAGCAAGTTATAAAAAGAACTGGTACATTGGTGCCATTCAATCAAGATAGAATTACAAATGCAATTTATAGAGCTGCAGTTGCCGTTGGTGGACGTGATAAGGAAAAAGCTAAAGAATTATCCGAAAAAGTTGTTGAAATGATAAATGAAAAATTTTTGGGAAAAGACACTATTCATATAGAAGAAATTCAAGACTTGGTAGAAAAAGTTTTAATTGAAAACGGGCATGCAAAAGTAGCAAAAGAATACATACTTTATCGTGATGAGAGGAAAAGAGCAAGAGAAGCTGAAACAAGATATGCCTCTAAAATCAATGAAAACATTCCTTGGCAGAAAATATGGAGAAACCTTGATTGGGCTATTTCTCATAATCTCCATTCTGTAGAAAAATTAAATGAAAGGTTAGAAAAAGGTGAATTCCCGCAAATCGTTCACGAATCAGAAGCTCTATATGAAGATGATGTCGAATTAGCCGCTAACCTAATAATTGAAAGATTGGATAGTTTAAGAATGGTAATGATCAGTGGACCTTCTTCTTCTGGAAAAACAACTACTACTCTTAAATTAGAAGAAAAATTGACTAAAAAAGGATTTAAGTTTAGAGCATTAATTGTTGACAATTACTTTTTTGACCTTGAACTGCATCCAAAAGATGAGTTTGGTGATTATGACTTTGAAACCCCGCAAGCTTTAGATTTAGAACTTATAAATGAACATTTATTAAAATTGAGTAAAGGTAAAGAAGTTTTAATTCCATATTACGACTTTAAGACTGGAAAAAGAACATTAAATGCTACTCCATTGAAATTACAAAATGATGAATTACTCTTAATTGATTCATTACATGGGTTATATCCTGCTTTTAGTAAAGACGTACCTTCTTCATTAAAATTCAAAATTTATTTAGAACCATTATTACAATTAAAAGGAATTGACGGTAAATATGTTAGGTGGACAGACATACGATTGATGAGAAGAATGTTAAGAGACTCTGTATTCAGAGCATATAATCCTCAACAAACTTTAGAACATTGGCATTATGTTCGTTCTAGTGAACTTAGAAATATAATTCCTTATTGCAACACTGCTGATTTCATTATTAGTAGCGCAATGCCTTATGAACTGCCAATTTACACTAACAGGATGTTAAATTTATTTGAAAAATGGGCTGAAATTTATAAAAATAATGTTCTTAAAGCTGATGCTTATGAAAGATCCCTTAGAGTTTTTAATCTATTAAAAACAATTAAACCTATATCGGATGAATCATCAATACCACTAAATTCTGTAATTAGAGAGTTTATCGGTGGAAGCTCATTTAATTATCATTAAAATAGTGAATATGTCGTATTCTCTAAAGAATAAAATCGAATTAATTTTGATTTAAAGAAAATTTTTTTTAATAGGAATTTTTAATTAAATTTTCAGTGCCTTAATTAATATTTATCAACAAATTAAAGGAAAGTATTATGAAAAAAATCTTTTCAATTCTTTTTTTGGTCTTTTTCGTATTTTCTTTTGCTAATGCACAAAGCAAAATGTCTTTAGGTGTAGGTGGAAACCTTGCACTTCCAATGGGCTCTTTTGGTGATGTTTCAAGTATGGGTTTTGGTGGTGGAGCTAAGTTTGAATATGCTTTTAGTGATAATATAGTATCGACAGTTAGCGTTCAATATTTAATGTTTGGAGCAAAAGATGATAGAACTGGTGTTAGTTGGTCAATTATCCCTGTTATAGTTGGAGCAAAATATTATTTCGGAAGTAGCTTTTACACTATGGCTGAATCAGGAATGAATTTTTGGACCAGCAAAGTAAAAATTCCTGAAGTTAGAGTAGGTGGAATGGTAATTATTCCAGCACGGGAGATATCAGCTAGTGATTCTGATTTCGGATTTGCTTTCGGGGCTGGATACGAACTAGCAATTGGGAATAATGCTCTAGATTTATCTGTCAAATATCAAAATTATGCAAAAGAGACAAACGCAATAAATTTTGGTGTTGCTTATAAATTCAGCTTTTAATATCAATAAGTTAATTTAATTTTTTGGCTGAAAGATTAAACTCTTTCAGCCATTTTTTTTATCTTATCTATAGAGTTTGTAGGAAGATTTGCGATTAATACCCCAATAAGAACAAATATTGTTCCAATTATATGCTGTTCCCTCAAAATCTCTCCATATATTATCCATCCTAAAAATATTGCAACTAAAGGAGTTATAAAAGCTATTAGAGACATAATGATGACACTTACTCTTTTTAATAACCAATAGAAAGAAGTAAACGTAACTACACTTCCAATTACTGCTAAATAAAGCACAGCAAGAACACCTTTAGTATCTAAAATAATTCTATTGAAATCTTCTTTAATAATACCTATAAAAATCATTATAATTCCAGCTATAAACATTGGAACAAAATTCATTGTAAGAGGATTTAATAGTTTACCGTGTTTTTTAATGATAACTGCCATAAATGCTTGAATCATAGCACTAAAAACAATCGCAAACATACCTAAAATGTAATCAGAAAAAGAAAAAGCAAATGAATCGTGAAAAATTATAACTATTCCAAGAAAACCAAGTAGCATTCCAATTATTCTTAATAATCCAATTTTTTCATTAGGGATTAAAAAATATGAAAATATCGCAACGAAAAATGGATAAACGGCAAAAAGAACTGAGGCTAAACCAGAATTTACATATTGCTCTGCCCAATAGACTAATGAAAATGGAATTATAAATGAAAAAAATCCCATAAGAAAATAAAGTTTTAGAGCTTCTTTATCAGTTTGTAATTCTAAATCCCTTAACTTCATTAAAATATATATCGTGAAAGTTGCTATAACAAATCTAAATCCAGCTGAATAAAATGGTGGTATAGATTGAATACTCATTTTAATTGCTAACCAAGTTGAACCCCAAACGAAACAAAGCAACAAATAAATTGCAATAATTTTTATATAAGATGCACTTTTCACTTTAATGCAATAACTCCAAGAAATCTTCCTGATTTTTTCCCATCCCTTCTATATGAATGAAACAAAGTTTTCATTTCATAAGTGCAAAGAGATGATTTTTGAATTTGATTTTTTGATATTCCAAATTCTATTGCAATGTCATAATTAGCAGATGAAATATCAAGATAAAATTTATTTTGATTTATTAAAATATATCTTTTATCAAATAAATTAGCCACTTCTTCTCCAACTTCGTAATTTTTTTGAGATATTGATGGACCTAAATAAACGAATAAATCCTTACTATTTGAACCAAAATTATTTTTCAGCAAATGTAATGTTTTTTTTAATATTTTTTTGTGAGTTCCACACCAACCTGAATGAACTGCAGAAATGATTTTATTTTTTGAGTCATATATTAAAATAGGAACACAATCAGCTACAATTACATTCAGAGCATTTTTTCTATCACTACAAATCAATGCATCACTCTCCTTTTCAACTGAATTTGAATCAACTATTCTTACTATGTCCGAATGTATTTGTCTTTGAAAATGAATCTT
>Ga0308419_1001192_pt1 | contig 17418 bp, 14 predicted proteins | sample HotsprSampleMS50_FD_203674 | JGI IMG/M metagenome (GOLD analysis project Ga0308419, IMG submission 203674) | Hot spring phototrophic mat microbial communities from Mushroom Spring, Yellowstone National Park, Wyoming, United States - 20090730_MS50 ... | reverse complement strand
GCGAAGAGGCCTGACGCGAGCGGCCCGGGCGCCGCCCTGTTGTACCCGCGCCACCTCGGGTCGCGCGGCCCGAGCACGCCCGGGAGACAGACGCGCGTCCCCGCGCCCCGTCAGGCCGCTGCCGGGATCCCCTTCGTCGTCGAATACTCAAAGTGCAGCGCCACGTCGGGGTGGACGATCGGGTAGATCGCGTGCGCCGCCATTGCCGCTTCGGAGAAGCCCTGGAGGATCAGCTTGAGCTTGCCCGGGTAGGTCGCGACGTCGCCGATCGCGAACACGCCCGGCACGCCGGTCGCGCAGGTCGAGGGCTCGACCACGATGTGGTTGCGGTCGATGCCGAGGCCCCATGTCGCGATCGGCCCGAGCTCCATCGACAGGCCGAAGAAGGGCAGGAGCACATCGGCCGGAAGACGACGCGTCTCGCCCTTGAGTGTTGCGACCTCAACCGCCTCTAGCACGCCGCCCTCTCCGTGCAGCGCCGCGAGCTGATAGGGCACGACGATCTCGATCCTGCCGGCTTGGGCGAGCGCCTCCATCCGCGAGACCGTCTCGGGGGCGGCACGGAATTTCGGCCGCCTGTGCACCACGGCGACTGAGGCCGCGACCTCGGCAAGGCTCACCGCCCAGTCGACCGCCGAGTCGCCCCCCCCTGCGATCACCACGCGCTTGCCGCGGAAATCCTCGCGCCGCTGCACGGCGTAGAACACGCTTCGTCCCTCGAAGGCCTCGATTCCCGCAAGCGGCGGGCGATTGGGCCCGAAGGCCCCGGCGCCGGCGGCGATGATCACCGCGCGCGCGAGGATCACGTCGCCCGCGCTCGTGCCGAGCCGAAGCCTGCCGTCGGCCTCGCGCGCGAGCGTCTCGACGCGCCGGCCGAGGCGATAGTCGGGCCGGAACGGGGCGGCCTGGGCGATCAGCCGCTCGATCAGCGACGCCGCCGAGATGGAAGGGTGCGCGGGAATGTCGTAGATCGGCTTCTCGGGATAGAGGGCGATGCACTGGCCGCCGATCGCATCGAGGGCGTCGACCACGACCGAGCGCATCTTCAGCATCCCGCACTCGAACACGGCGAACAGGCCCACAGGGCCCGCGCCGATGATGCACACGTCGGTCTCGATCGTCCCGGACATCGCCGTCTCCTGAAGCGGACGCGGCATAGATACGCGCCCCCCCCGGTCGCGCAAGCCGACGCCGCATGGCACACTGCGGCGCGCGGAGAAGCGGCATGACGACCAGCCTGATGGCGAAGCACGGCACGGTGACGCTCACCCTCGCCGACGAGAGGGAGACGGAGCGTCTCGGCGCCTTCCTCGCCGCGCGGGCGCGGCCGGGAGATGCGATCCTCCTCGCCGGCCCCTATGGCGCAGGCAAGACGGCGCTCGCGCGCGCCTTCCTCCGTGCCGCGACCGGCGATCCCTCGCTTGTCGTCCCGAGCCCTTCGTTCACGCTCGTGCAGACCTATCCGCTCCCCGGCGGCGCCACCGCCTGGCACTACGACCTCTGGCGCCTCGGCGCAGAGGCGGAGCTTGCCGAGCTCGGCTGGGACGAGGCGCGAGGAGGGATCGTGCTTGTGGAGTGGCCCGAGCGTCTCGGCACGCGCACGCCGGAGGACGCACTCGCGATCCGGCTCTCTCCCGTCCGCGGTGCCCCCAGGGCGCGCGAGGTCACGCTCTCGGGCTGGGGTGACCGGCTTTTGGGGCTGTGCGAATGAGCATCGGGGCGTTCCTCGCCGCGCATGGCTACGCCGACGCACGACGCACCCCCCTGCCGGGCGATGCCTCCGCCCGGCGCTACGAGCGGCTCTCGGGCGGGCCGCGTCCAGCTCTGCTCATGGTCTGCCCGCAGGACGCGGACTCGATCGCCCCCTTCGTGCGGGTGTCCCGCCACCTGCGCGCGCTCGGGCTGTCCGCGCCCGAGGTCTACGCCGCCGATCCGGTGTCGGGCCTTGCGCTCGTGGAGGACCTCGGCGAGGACACCTTCAGCCGCCTGCTCGCCGCCGGAGAGGACGAGGCGGCGCTTTACGCGCTTGCGGTCGATGCGCTCGCGGTTCTGCATCGCGTCCCGCCCCCCGCTTGGGCACCTCCGTGGGATGCGCCGGCGATGGCGGAGGCCGCGTCCGCGACGCTGCTCGCGTGGTGGTGGCCCGCGATGTTCGGAACGGTGCCTGATCGATCTGTTCACGACTCTTTCCGGCAGGCCGTCGTTGCCACGCTCGCGCCCTTCGCGTCCGACCCGCCCGTTCTCGCCTTGCGTGACTTCCATGTCGACAATCTGCTCCGCCTCGAGGGGCGGCGCGGGGAGGCGGCGTGCGGCCTCCTCGATTTCCAGGACGCCGCCGCCGGCCACCCGGCCTACGATCTTGCGAGCCTGCTCGAGGATGCGCGGCGGGACCTCGCGCCGTCGCTGCGCGCGTCGATGCGCGCCCGCTACGCCGCCGCGACCGGCCTCGGCGACATCGATCGTTTCGATGCCGCCTTCGCCGCCCACGCTGCCGTCCGCCACACTCGCGTGGCCGCCCTCTGGACCCGGCTCGAGCGTCGCGACGGCAAGAGCCGCTATCTCGCCCACGCGCCGCGCACCTGGGCGCTGCTCGCGGCCGCTCTCGCCCATCCGGCTTGCGCCCCGCTCGCCGCCTGGTTCGACGCGTACATCCCGCCGGCACTCCGCCGTGCACCGGAGGCGAGGGCGGCATGATCGCGATGCCGAGGCGCGGCATGGTCCTGGCCGCAGGGCTCGGAACCCGGATGCGCCCGCTGACGGATGCGACCGCCAAGCCGCTGCTCGAGGTCGCCGGAAGGAGCCTGCTCGACCGCGCTCTCGACCATCTCGACGCCGCCGGCGTCGAGACGGTCGTCGTCAACACCCACTGGCAGGCCGAGCGCGTGCGCGCCGCTCTTGCCGCCCGCATCCGCCCGGCCATCATCGAGAGCCACGAGGAGACGCTTCTCGAGACCGGCGGGGCGGTCGTGCGCGCCCTGCCTCATCTCGGACCCGAGCCGTTCTACGTCGTCAACGGAGATGCGTTCTGGCTCGACGGCGTGACGCCCGCTCTCGCCCGCCTCGCCGCCGCCTTCGACCCGGAGGCGTGCGATGCCGTGCTGCTCGTCCACCGCGCCGCGCAGGTTCCGGCCTATACGGGGAGGGGTGACTTCGCCGTCGACCCGCTCGGGCGTGTGCGCCGGCCGCGCGAGCGCGAGATCGTTCCCTATCTCTTCGCCGGGGTGCAGCTTGCGGCACCATCCCTGTTCGCTGGCGCGCCGGAAGGCCCGTTCAGCACCAACCTCTTGTGGGACCGTGCGATCGAAGCGGGAAGGCTCACCGCGGTGGTGCATGACGGGATTTGGCTGCACCTCTCGACGCCGGAAGATCTGGCCGAGGCGGAGCGCCTCTTGAGCGGCCGCACCTCCACCCTCGCCATGGCTCGCTGAACGCGATGGGCGCCGATCGCCGACGCGACCCGGCCGTCTTCACCATCCCGCCCGAGGCCCCCTTCCTCGACTCGCTCGCGGCCGGGCTGTGGCGCGATGCGAAGGAGGATCAGGCAGCGCTCGCCCGCATGACGGTGGTTCTGCCGACGCGACGCGCGGCGCGCGGCCTCGCCGAGGCCTTCCTTCGCCTGACCGAGGGGCGGCCGCTTCTTTTGCCGCGCACGATCGCTCTCGCCGAAGCGGCGGACGAGGGCGTGATCCTCGCTGGTCTCGAGGCTCCGCCGCCGGCGGTCGGGGCGCTGCGTCGCCAGGCGGCGCTTGCGCGGCTCGTTCTCGCCAAGGAGCGCGCCGCCGGCGTCGCCTCGGCAGACCACGCCTTCCGGCTTGCGGGCGAGCTCGCCACGCTGCTCGACGAGATGGCGCGCGAGGAGGCCGACCCGGCGCGCCTTGCCGACGCGGCCGAGGCGGCGCATGCCGAGCACTGGCTGAAGACGATCGCCTTCCTCGAGATCGTCACCAGTCACTGGCCACGCTGGCTTGCCGACAACGGGCTTGCCGACCCTGCCGCCCGGCTTGTGGCGCTGATCGAGTCGCGGCGCCGGCACTGGGAGAGGTCGCCGCCCGAGTCGCCGGTGATCGCCGCCGGCTCCATGGGCGGCATCCCTGCGGTCGGCCGTCTGCTTGCAACGGTCGCGCGCCTTCCCGCCGGAGCGGTCGTTCTGCCCGGCCTCGACCTCGACATGGACGCTGCCGCCTGGGAGGCGATCGGCGAGAGCCACCCGCAGGCTGGGCTGAAGCGGCTTCTCGGTCGGCTTGGCGTGGCCCGCGAGGAGGTCCGCCCCTGGCCGGGCGCGGGCGCGTCGGGGGCCTTCGCGGCGCGGGCGCGTGTGGTGTCGCGAATGATGCTTCCCGCCGAGGGCATGGGCGACTGGCGCAGGGTGGAGCGCGAGGCGGTGCGCGCCGGGATCGCCGGCCTCGGCCGGATCGACGCGGCCGACCAGAACGAGGAGGCGCTCGTCATCGCGCTTGCGATGCGCGCGGCGCTCGAGACGCCCGGCCGGCGCGCCGCACTCGTCACGCCCGATCGCGCCCTTGCCGCCCGCGTGTCCGCAGCTCTCGCGCGCTTCGGCATCCGCGCCGACGACAGCGCCGGCCGCCCGCTCGGGGCGACACCGCCCGGCGTCTATCTGCGCCTGCTCGTCACGGCGTGCGCCGAGCGCCTCGCGCCTGTGCCACTCCTTGCGCTTCTGAAACATCCTCTCGCCTCGGGCGGCATGCGCCCGGGCCGCTTCCGCGCCGCGGTTCGGCTGTTCGAGCTCGCGCTTCTGCGCGGGCAGCGCCCGGCACCAGGGATCGCCGGGCTCGAGGCGGCGTACGCCCACGCCGCGCGCCTTGCGCGCGAGCATCGCCCGCGCGGTCTTGCCGCCGCCGCCCGCGTGATCGAGGCGCTCAAGCGCTCGCTCGGGCCACTGCTTGCCGCTCTCGAGGTGTCCGAGGCGCCGCCCGCGCGCCTGCTCGCCGCGACGCTTGCCGCGGCTGAGGCGCTTGCCGCGACCGATACGGCGCCCGGAGCGCGGCAGCTCTGGGCGCAGGAGGCTGGCGAGGCAGCGGCAGCGCGCATGGCCGAGGCGCTCGAGGCGCTCGAGCACATGGGCCCAATCCCGCCCGAGTCCTGGCCCGGGCTGTTCGAGGCGTTGTTCGCGGGCGTCGAGGTGCGCCTTCGCCGCATCGGCAGTGCGGGCGAGGGGGCGCCGCATCCGCGCCTCTTCATCTGGGGCGTGCTCGAGGCCCGCCTGCAATCGGCCGAGCTCGTGATCCTCGGCGGGCTGAACGAGGGCACCTGGCCCGCCGCCGTCGACCCGGGCCCGTGGATGTCGCGGCCGATGCGCACGCGCTTCGGCCTCGCCTCGCCCGAAGCCGCGATCGGCGAGGCGGCGCACGACGTCGCGCTCGCCCTCTCCTCCGCGCCCGAGATGCTGCTGACGCGGGCGCGCCGTGTCGATGGCGCACCGACCGTCCCGAGCCGCTGGCTCGTCCGCCTCGACGCCTTCCTCGAGAGCCAGCTCGGCCCCGGCGACCATCTCAGGCCGCCGGCAGACTGGCTCGGCATCGCCCGCGCCCTCGACGCTCCGGACTGTGTGACGCCCGAGCCGAGGGCTGAGCCGCGCCCGCCGCTTGCTCTTCGGCCGAAGCGTCTGTCCGTGACTGAGGTGGAGCGGCTCCTGCGCGACCCGTTCGAGATCTACGCCAAGCATATCCTCGGTCTCCGCAGGCTTCCCGAGCTTGATGAACCGATCGATCGGTCCGACTGGGGAACGGTTGTGCACGCGGCGATCGCCTCGGCGCTGCGGCGGATGCGGAAGGAGGGGTGGCCCGGGGTGGAGACGTTCCGGCGCTGGATCGAGGAGCACGGCGCCCGAAGCCTCGAGGCGCTGGCCGCGCCGGCGCGGGAGGCGTTCTGGCGGCCGCGGCTTGCCCGAATCGCCCACTGGGTAGCGGAGGCGGAAGAGAAGCGCCTCGCCGAGGAAGGCCCGGTCGAGAGCTTCGCCGAGGTGAAGGGGGAACTTGCCCTTCCGGGCGGGTTCGTGCTGCACGGCCGAGCCGACCGGATCGACCGCCTCGCGGACGGCACGCTCAGGCTGATCGACTACAAGACGGGAACGATCCCGCCCCAGAAGGAGATCGAGGAGGCCTATGCGATCCAGCTCCCCCTCGAGGCGGCGATGGCAGAGCGCGGCGCCTTCGCCGAGGTCGGGCGAGGGATCGCGTCGCACCTCGCCTACTGGAAGCTCGGCGGCGGCTTCAAGCCGGGGGCCAAGACGCCCGTCAAGGGCGACGCCGCGGCGCTCGCCGCCGCCGCCTGGGAGCGGTTCGAGGCATTGCGGGCGCGCTTCGACGACCCCTCCGCCGCCTATTGGCCGCGGCCGCATCCGCACCGCGCGCCGCAGTTCTCCGACTATCTGCATCTTGCCCGCGTCGAGGAGTGGGGCGGCGGTGATGTCTGAGTGGGCCCTTGGCGACGCGCGCGCGGACGCCGAAGCCGCGCAGCGCCGCGCGTCCGACCCGTCCGTCTCGGCCTGGGTGGGCGCCTCCGCAGGCTCTGGCAAGACCACGCTTCTGACCGCGCGTGTGCTTCGGCTTCTCCTCGGCGGAACCGATCCGGGCCGGATCCTCTGCCTCACCTTCACCCGCGCCGCAGCGGCGGAGATGGCGACACGGATCGCCTCGCGTCTCGGCGCGTGGGCGGCGATGGAGGACAGCGCGCTCGGGGAGGAGCTGTCGCGGCTCGGCGTGGCGGTGACGGAGGAGGCGTTGGCGCGCGCCCGCGGCCTGTTCGCCCGCGTGCTTGACCACCCGGGCGGGCTCAGGATCGCCACCATCCACGCCTTCTGCCAGAGCCTGCTCCGCCGCTTCCCGCTCGAGGCAGAGATCGCGCCGCATTTCACCCTGCTCGAGGAACGCGACTCAGCCGAGGCCCTGGCGGCCGCGCGTGACGAGGCGCTCGCCCGGCCGACAGCAGGGATGGAGCGGGCCCTCGCAACGCTTGCGCCGCTCACTGAGCAGGACGGCTTCTCCGATCTCGTGCGCGGCGTGCTCGCCGCACGTGGACGCCTCGAGCGGGCCTTCGCGGCCGCCAACGCACCTGACGGCGTGGCGGCGATGCAGCGGCGCATCCTTGGCCTCGACGTCGAGGAGACTGAGGACGCGTTGCTTGCCGAGGCCTGCGGGCGCGATCTGACGCGGCTTGTGGCCGCGGCCGACGCGCTCCGCCGCGGCTCGCCGACGGACATGGCGCGCGGCGAGGCGATGAAACGGTGGCTCGCGCTCACGCCCGAGGAGAGGGCCGCACGATGGGAGGACTGGCGAGACCTGTACCTCACAGAGAAGGGAACGATCCGAACGCGCCTCGCCACACAGCGGGCTGTCGCCGCGATGGCGGACATCCTCGCCGTGCTCGAGGGCGAGGCGGATGCCGTCCTCGCGGTCGAAGACCGTCGCCGCCGCATCCGCGCTGCCCTCGCCTCCGAGGCGGTGGTGCGTCTCGTCGCCCCTGTGATCGAGGGCTACGAACGGCGCAAGCGCGTCCGCGCCGGGCTCGACTACGACGACCTGATCGAGCGCACCCGGCGCCTGCTCGCCGCGACCGACACGGCCTGGGTGCAGTACAAGCTCGATGGCGGGCTCGACCACGTGCTCATCGACGAGGCGCAGGACAGTGCGGCCGCGCAATGGCACGTGGTCGAGCTTCTCACGGAGGACTTCTTCGCGGGCGAAGGAGCGCGGGCGGGCGTCGTGCGCACGCTGTTCGCGGTGGGCGATGTCAAGCAGAGCATCTACCGCTTCCAGGGGGCGGCGCCGGAAGAGTTCGGCCGCGCGCGCGAGCGGGCGCGAAAGCGCGTGACGGCCTGCTTCGGCGCTTCGCACTTCCGCTCCGAGCGGCTTGCCGTCTCCTTCCGCTCCACCGCTCCGGTGCTTGCGCTCGTCGATGCCGTGTTCGCCGATCCGGACGCGGCGAAGGGCGTGGCGCTCGACGGCGAGCCGATCCTGCACCGGCCGGTGCGCGCGGGCGAGGCGGGCTCGGTCGAACTGTGGCCACTCATCCCGCCGGACGAGCTGCCCGAGGCCGACGCGTGGAACCCCGAGCCGAGCGCGCGTGCGCGCAACGGGGAGGAGAAGCTCGCGCTCGCGATCGCGGCGCAGATCCAGCGCTGGATCGAGGACGGCGAGCGTCTGCCCGCCCGCGGCCGCGCCATCCGCCCCGGCGACGTCTTGGTCCTAGTGCGTCGTCGCCGCGCCTTCGTCAGCTGGCTGATCCGCGCGCTCAAGCAGCGGAACGTTCCGGTCAGCGGCGTCGATCGCATGGTGCTCGTCGAAGAACTCGCGGTGAAGGACGTGCTCGCCACCCTCGAGTCGCTCTTATTGCCCGAGGACGATCTGACCCTTGCCGCGGCGCTTCGCTCGCCGCTGTTCAGCCTCTCCGACCCGTCGCTGATGGAGCTCGCGACCGCGCGCGGGCGGCGCAGCCTGCGCACCGAACTTCGCCGGCGCGCAGCCGAACGGCCCGACTGGCAGGACGCCGAGGCCACGCTCGCCGCGCTCGCCGCGCGGGCGGATTTCGACACGCCGCACGCCCTGATCGCCCGGCTGCTCGGGCCGCTCGGCGGGCGGGCGCGGCTGCTTGCGAGGCTCGGGCCGGACGCCGCCGACCCGCTCGATGAGCTGCTCAGCGCCGCGCTCGCGCATGAGCGGTCGCACCCGCCATCGCTCCAGGGCTTCCTCGCCTGGCTTCGCGGCGGCGGGGCCGAGATCAAGCGCGAGCAGGAGCCGGGTGCGGACGCGGTGCGGGTGATGACCGTCCACGGCGCGAAGGGGCTCGAGAGCCCGGTCGTGATCCTCGCCGACACCACCTCCGTCACCGACCCCGTCGACGACCTCTACTGGCTGGAAGATAAGGCAACGCATGCGCAGGTGCCGCTCTGGGCACCGCGCGCCGAGCTTTGCCCCGAGCCGGTCGAGCAGGCGCGTGCCCGGAGACGGGAGGAGGATCTCGAGGAGTATCGCCGCCTTCTCTATGTCGCGCTCACCCGCGCGGAGGATCGGCTTCTGGTGACCGGCGCCCTCAGCCGCAGAGGGGAGGGAAAGGACAAGAGCTGCTGGTACGATCTCGTCGCGGCTGGGTTCCGCCGTCTTGCCGGTGCCGAGGCGGCGGCCTTCGACCCGGGTGCCTTGCTCGGCGAAACAGGCTGGCCGGTGGGGGGCATGCGGCTCGCCACCGCCCAGGCGCCCGACGCGGCGCTGCGACGCGAGCCGGAAAGCGCCGCGCCCGTGCGCCTTCCCCCGGTTCCAACCTGGGCGCGTCGACCGCCACCTGCCGAGGAGACGCCGCCGCGCCCGCTCGCCCCCTCGGCGGAGGAGGACGACGAGCCAGCCGCCGCCTCGCCGCTCGCCGGGGCGGAGCCAGGAGCGAGGCGGTTCCAGCGCGGCAGGCTTGTGCACGCCCTGCTCCAGCACCTGCCGCACCTGCCGCCCGAGCGGCGCCGGAGCGCGGCGGAGGCGTTCCTCTCCGCGCCCGGGCTCGGCCTTGCCGCGGATACCGTGGCGGAGCTCGTCGCCGAGACGCTCGCTGTCCTCGATGACCCGCGTTTCGCCCCGCTCTTCGCTCCCGGAGCGCTCGCCGAAGCGGCCGTGACGGGCCGGATCGGCTCGCGAGTCGTCTCAGGCCAGGTCGATCGTCTCGCCATCACCGACACCGAGGTTCTCGTGGCCGACTTCAAAACGAACCGCCCCCCGCCCGACCGTCTCGAGGACGTGCCGCCGGCCTATCTCCGGCAGATGGCCGCCTATCGCGCGGTTCTGCGCGGCGCCTTTCCGGGCCGGGAGGTGCGCTGCGCCCTCGTCTGGACCTATGCCGCACGCCTGATGGAGCTTCCTGACTCGCTGTTGGACGCTCACGCTCCCGCCACCATTTAGCGAGAGGCGGCCCCGGGGTCGCTTGGTGCCGCGGGCGGGGGCCGTGCTAGAACCTGGGCCGGACCACGGGCCCGGCAACACGATACCCGACGGGCCATGACACCACGGAGAGAGGCATGAGCGCGCGCACCAAGGTCGTGTCGGATGCGAGTTTCGAGACCGATGTGCTGAAGGCCGACCACCCCGTCCTCGTCGATTTCTGGGCCGAGTGGTGCGGGCCATGCCGGGCGATCGCCCCGGCGCTGGAGGAGATCGCCGCGGCCTACGCCGGCAGGCTGACCGTGGCGAAGGTGAACGTGGACGAGAACCCGGTCACGCCGAACCGCTTCGCCGTGCGCGGCATCCCGACGCTGATCCTGTTCAAGGGCGGCCAGCCCGTCGCCACCAAGATGGGCGCCGACAGCAAGAGCAACCTCACGGCTTGGGTGGACGCGAACCTGTGACCCGCGCGCCGCGGCCGGGCGCTCCGGCGGCGGATTCCGGTCCGCGGCGAACGCCCCATCGTCGCGGCGACACGGCGGCCGGGAGGGGGAGATGATCCGAGGCGCAGTGCTCGCCGTTGCCGCGTCGCTTGCGGCGTATCCCGCTGGCGCCGAGGTCGTGCGCACCGAGCGCGCCGCGTTCCGCGTCACCGTGCTCGCCCAGGGGCTCGAGCATCCCTGGGCCGTCGCTCCGCTGCCGGACGGGAGGCTGATCGTGACGGAACGCCCCGGCCGCGTGCGCCTCGTCGGCGCCGACGGCCGGCTCTCCCCGCCGCTTCCCGGCACGCCGGCAACGGTCGCGAACCGCCAGGGCGGCATGCTCGACGTCGTCCTGCACCCGCGCTTCGCCGAGAACGGCCTCGTCTATCTCTGCCACGTCACCGAAGGCGAGGGCGGAACCTCTTCGACCATCACCCGGCTTCGGCTCGAGGGCGAGCGCTTCACCGCGCCGGAGGCGATCTTTTCTGTCACGCCGCGGGTCGGCAACGGGTTTCATTTCGGCTGCCGCATGGCCTTCGGCCTCGATGGGATGCTCTATGCCGGCTTCGGCGACCGGTTCCAGATGGAGCGTGCGCAGGACCTCGCCGACCTCAACGGCAAGATCATACGCCTTGCCGACGACGGCTCGATCCCGCGCGACAACCCCTTCGTCGGCCGGGCGGGGGCGCGGCCGGAGATCTGGTCATACGGCCATCGCAACATCCAGGGGCTCCTGGTCGATCCCGAGACCGGGTCGCTCTGGTCGCACGAGCACGGGCCGCAGGGCGGGGACGAGGTGAACCTGATCCGGCGCGGCGCGAACTACGGCTGGCCGCGCGCCACGCACGGGGTGAACTACGGCGGCTCGGTGATCACCGAGCATCGGTCCCTGCCGGGGATGGAGGACCCCCTCAAGGTCTGGGGGCCGACCTCGATCGCGCCCTCGGGCTTCGCCGTCGTCACCGGGGCGGCCTTCCCCGGCTGGCGTGGCGATCTTCTCGTGGGGGCGCTGCGTGCCCGTGCCCTGTTCCGCCTCACGCGCGAGGGGGAGCGGATCGTCGCTGAGGAGCGTATCCCGATGTTCGGCGAGCGGATCCGCGACGTGCGCGTTCTGCCTGACGGGCGCGTGCTCGTCGTCACCGACAGCCGCGACGGCGCGATCTGGCGTCTCGATCCTGCCTGACGCGCTCAGGTGTGGTCGCGGAGGATCACGCCCGCGAGATAGAGGCTGCCGCAGACGAGGATGCGCGCGGGCGCCCGCGCCTCACGCGCGATCGCGGCCACCGCATCGGCCACGCGCGGCCCGATCCGCGCCACGCCGCCCGAGGCGGCGACGATCGCCTCCGGTGCTTGGGCGAGGTGCTGGTCGGGCTCCGCCACCGCCCAGAGGCTCGCGGCGTGCGGGATGATGGGGCGAAGGAACTCGGCCGTCTGCTTGCCCGACTTCATGCCGACGACGACGTGCCACGGCGGCGAGGGGTTGGCGGCGAGATGGGCGCCGAGAGCGCGCCCGGCATCGGCATTGTGGCCGCCATCGAGCCAGAGCTCCCAGCCCTCGGGCAGAAGGTCGAGCAGCGGACCGCGCCCAAGCCGCTGCATCCGCGCGGGCCAGCGGGCGCGCGCGAGCCCCTCGGCGAAGGCCTCGGCCGGGAAGGCAAGCCCGCGCATCGCCCGGAGCGCGGCGATGGCGATCCCCGCATTGTCGTGCTGGTGCACGCCCGGCAGGGCAGGCATCGGCAGGTCGAGCGTGCCCTCGGCGTCGGCGTAGCGCAGGCCCGAGCCGTGGGGACCGATCGTCCAGGCCTCGTCGCGTGCGCGCAACGGTGCGCCGACGTCACGGGCGCGCGCGCGGATCACCTCGATCGCCTCCTCCTCCTGGCGGCCGGTGGCGCAGGGGACGGAGGGTTTGAGGATCCCGGCCTTCTCGAAGGCGATCGACGCGAGCGTGTCGCCGAGGAACTCCATGTGGTCCATCGCGATGTGGGTGATCGCGGTCGCGGCCGGGCGTTCGACGACATTCGTCGCATCGAGCCTGCCGCCGAGCCCGACCTCGAGCACCAGGAGATCGGCCGGGACGCGCGAGAACAGAACGAGCGCCGCCGCTGTGGTGATCTCGAACACGGTGATCGGGTCCTCGCCGTTCGCGGCCTCGGCCTCCTCAAGCGCGGCGGACAGCGCCTCCTCGGTGACGAGCGTGCCGGCGAGCCGGATTCGCTCATGGAACGTCACCAGATGCGGGCTCGTGTAGACGTGCACGCGAAGCCCCGCGGCCTCGGCGATCGCGCGGGCGAAGGCGCAGGTCGAGCCCTTGCCGTTCGTTCCGGCGACATGCAGAACCGGCGGGAGCCGACGCTCGGGGTTGCCGAGCCGGGCGAGCAGCCGCTCGATCCGGCCGAGCGAGAGGTCGATCAGTTTCGGATGCAGGCGCGCAAGCCGCGCGATCACCGTCTCCGACGGTGCTCCCTTGAGCGCCATCCTGCCCCCTCCTTCACTCCGACGGGGCGGGAAGCGCCACCACCTCGGCGACGGGCCGCTCGGCGCGTCGCGCTGCCGGCTCGGTGAGGAGGCCGATCAGACGCGCGAGCGTCTGCTTGAGCTCGGCGCGCTTGACCACGAGGTCGACCATGCCGTGCGCGTGCAGATACTCCGCGCGCTGGAACCCCTCTGGCAGCTTCTCGCGTACCGTCTGCTCGATCACGCGCGCTCCGGCGAAGCCGATGAGAGCGCCCGGTTCGGCGATGTGGACGTCCCCGAGCATGGCGAAGGAGGCGGTCACACCGCCCGTCGTCGGGTCGGTCAGCACCACGAGGTAGGGAAGGCCCGCGTCCTTCACGTGCTGAACCGCGATGATGGTGCGCGGCATTTGCATCAGGCTGAGCACGCCCTCCTGCATGCGCGCCCCGCCCGAGGCGGTGACGACGACGAGCGCCGCCTCCTGCAGAACCGCAAGCCGCGCGGCGGCGACCAGGGCTTCGCCCACCGCCGTGCCCATCGAGCCGCCCATGAACTCGAAGGCGAAGGCGGCGACCACGGCGCGGTAGGCGCCGATCGTTCCGTGCGCGACGATGATCGCGTCCTCGAGCTCGGTCTCGGCGCGGGCGGCCTTGAGACGGTCAACGTAGCGCTTCTGATCGCGGAAGTGCAGGGGGTCCTGCGGCACCGCCGGAAGCTCGATGGTGGCGTAGCCCTCATCCATCAGCATCGCGATCCGCGCCTTGGCGGGAAGCCGCATGTGGTGGCCGCAGCTCGGGCAGACGCGAAGGGTCTTCTCGAGCTCGCGATGGAAGATCATCTGCTCGCAGGCGGGGCATTTGTGCCAGAGGTTTTCCGGCACGTCCTTGCGCCCGAGCAGGGTGCGTATCTTCGGCCGGACGTAGTTCGTGAGCCAGTTCATCGCAGCCGCGTCGGCTCCGCTCAGGCCGCCTCGCGGCGGGCGCCGCGCACGCCGGCGGCGAGCGCGCGCACCTGGTCGAGAACCTTCTCGACCGTTCCCGGCCGCGCCCGGCCCGACTCGTCGAGATCGGCCGCGAGCGTGTCGAGCAGGGCGGAGCCGACGACGGCGGCATCGGCGATCCGCACCGCCATGGCCGCCTGCTCGGGCGTGCGCACGCCGAAGCCGACGGCGATCGGCAGGTCGGTGGCGCGCCGGATGCGCGGGATCGCCTCGGCGAGATGCGCTTCCGTCGTCGAGCGCGTTCCGGTGATCCCGGTGATCGAGACGTAGTAAATGAAGCCGCCCGAGCCCGCGAGCACGAAGGGAAGACGCGTCTCGTCCGTGGTCGGCGCGACGAGGCGTATCAGCTCAAGCCGGTTCGGAACGGTGTGGGCGGTGAGCTCGTCGGCCTCCTCGGGAGGCAGGTCGACCACGATCAGGCCATCGACGCCGGCCTCAGCCGCGTCGGAGCAGAAACGTTCCGGTCCATAAGCGAGGATCGGGTTGTAGTAGCCCATGAGCACCACCGGCGTCGTTCCGTCCTTGGCACGGAAACCCCGCACCAGCTCGAGCGTGCCGGGAAGGGTCGCGCCTGCCTTGAGCGCGCGCTGGCCGGCGCGCTGGATGGTCGGCCCGTCCGCCATCGGGTCGGTGAAGGGAACGCCGAGCTCGACGAGGTCCGCCCCCGCTCCGGGCAGGCCTTGGAGCAGCGCCTCGGAGGTGGCGCGGTCCGGATCGAAGGCCTCGATGAAGGTGATCAAAGCCCCGCGCCCCTCGGCGCGGAGCGCGGCGAAGCGCGCGGCGATCCGGTTCGGCGCGCCTGCGGGCGTGCGGTACGAGCTCACAGCTTCACCCCGAGCGCCTCGGCGACGGTGAAGATGTCCTTGTCGCCGCGGCCGCAGAGGTTCATCAGGATGATCGCGTCCTTCGGCATCTTGGGCGCGATCTTCGCCACGTGCGCGAGCGCGTGCGCAGGCTCAAGCGCGGGGATGATGCCTTCCGTCCGCGTGCAGAGCTTGAACGCCTCGAGCGCCTCCTCGTCCGTCACCGCGACATACTCGACGCGGCCGATCTCATGCAGCCACGAGTGCTCGGGGCCCACCCCCGGATAGTCGAGGCCGGCCGAGATCGAGTGCGCCTCGAGGATCTGGCCGAACTCGTCCTGGAGGAGATAGGTGCGGTTGCCGTGCAGCACGCCTGGGCGGCCGCGCGAGAGCGAGGCGGCGTGCTGGCCGCTGTCGAGCCCGTGCCCGGCCGCCTCGACGCCGATGAGCCGCACCGAGGCGTCATCGAGGAAGGGGAAGAAGAGGCCCATCGCGTTCGAGCCGCCGCCGATCGCAGCGACCGCGACGTCGGGCAGGCGCCCCGTGGCCTTCAGGAGCTGGGCCTTCGCCTCCGTCCCGATCACCGACTGGAAGTCGCGCACCATCGCCGGGTAGGGGTGGGGGCCGGCGACCGTTCCGATCAAGTAATAGGTATCGGCGACATTGGCGACCCAGTCGCGCAGCGCCTCGTTCATCGCGTCCTTCAGCGTCGCCGCGCCGGAGGTGACTGGCCTCACCTCCGCGCCGAGCAGCTTCATGCGGAACACGTTGGGAGACTGGCGCGCGACGTCGGTCGCGCCCATGTAGATGGTGCAGGGAAGGCCGAACAGGGCGCAGACCGTTGCGGTCGCGACACCGTGCTGGCCCGCTCCCGTCTCGGCGATGATGCGCCTCTTGCCCATCCGCCGCGCGAGCAGGATCTGGCCCATGCAGTTATTGATCTTGTGTGCGCCGGTGTGGTTGAGCTCGTCGCGCTTAAACCAGACCTGCGCCCCGCCGAGCGCTTGCGTCAGGCGCTCGGCGAACCACAGCGGGCTCGGCCTGCCCACATAGTCGGCGAGATAGCGGTCAAGCTCCGCCTGGAAGGAGGGGTCAGCCTTCGCGGCCGTATAGGCGCGCTCGACCTCGAGGATCAGCGGCATCAGGGTCTCGGCCACGTAGCGGCCGCCGAAACGTCCGAAATGCCCGCGCTCGTCCGGGCCCGTGCGCAGGCTGTTCGGAAGCGCCGAGGAAAGGGGCTTGGTCACGTCTCGCCTCCCGTGCGGAAGCCGGGGTGGTAGCGCAAATCCCGCCCCCGGCCTAGAGCCCGGGGCGCTGTGGCCGCGCGCGCTTAGGCGCTGCCCTCCCTCGACGCCGCTTTCGCCGCCGCGACGAAGGCCCGGATCAGGGCGGGGTCCTTCACCCCCCGCGCGCGCTCGACGCCGCTCGACACATCGACACCGGGTGCCGAGACGGTGGCGATCGCCCGGGCGACGTTGTCCGGCGTGAGCCCGCCTGCGAGCAGCCACGGGACGGGGACGGACATGCCGTGCATCACCGACCAGTCGAAGACCGCGGCGTTGCCGCCGGGAAGGGCGCCAGGCGTGCCGGCGGGCGGAGGCTTGGCGTCGAACAGCATCCGGTCGGCGACCGCGCCGTAGTCCGCGATCGCGCGCGCCACCTCCGCCCGCGTGGCGACGCCGACCGCCTTCATCACCGGCACGCCGAAGCGACGCCTGATCGCTGCGACGCGGTCGGGCGGCTCCGCGCCGTGTAGCTGGAGCAGATTGAGCGGCACGGCCGCGAGCGTCGCTGCGAGCGTGTCGTCGTCCGCGTCGACGAACAGTCCGACGCGGAGCGGCCCGCCCGCGTGCCGGGCAGAGAGGGCGGCGGCCGCGTCCGCCGTGATGGCGCGCGGGCTCGGCGGGTAGAAGACGAAGCCCACCATGTCGGCCCCCGCCGCCACGGCCGCGTCGAAACCGGGGGCGTCGGTGAGGCCGCAGATCTTGACCGTGACGCTCATCCGAGGCTTGCGGCGATCGCGCGTGCCGCCGCCGCCGGGTCGGCCGCGCCGGTGATGGGGCGGCCGATCACGAGCCAGTCGGCCCCGGCGGCCAGGGCTTCGGCGGGAGTCATCACCCGCTTCTGGTCCCCGGCGTCGGCTCCGGCAGGGCGGATTCCGGGAACGATCAGCGGAACGCCCGGGCCCAGGGCATCGCGCAACGGAGCGACCTCGCGGGGTGAACAGACGATCCCGTCCGCCCCTGACTCGACGGCGAGGCGGGCGAGGCGAAGCACCTGCTGGACCGGGCCGCCCGCGACGCCGGTTGCCGCGAGGTCGGCGGCGCCGAGGCTCGTGAGCACTGTCACGGCGAGGATCATCGGCCGGGCGGCGCCGGCGGCTTCGGCGGCAGAGCGTGCGGCGCTGATCATCTCCGCCCCGCCCGCGGCGTGCACGGTGAGCATCGCCGCGCCGAGCGCATTGGCCGACCGGACGGCGCCGGCGACGGTGTTGGGGATGTCGTGCAGCTTGAGGTCGAGGAAGACCGGAGCGCCGAGGGCGGCGATCTCCGCCACCGCGCGCGGGCCCTCGGCGACGAAGAGCTCGAGGCCCACCTTCACGAGGCCGACTTCGCCGGCGAGAGCACGTGCCAAGGCCGTGGCGCGGGCGAGATCGGCCGTGTCGAGGGCGACGATCAGGCGTGCGGCGGGGGAGCTTGGCCGTGCGGGCATGCAGCGTCGCTTGAGCGGGCTGCGCGGGGGTGAAAGGCGGTCGCTTCCGTCGCTTCGAACCGCTCCACCCATGCGGGGCTGATGTGAGC
>Ga0308419_1001191_pt1 | contig 17428 bp, 16 predicted proteins | sample HotsprSampleMS50_FD_203674 | JGI IMG/M metagenome (GOLD analysis project Ga0308419, IMG submission 203674) | Hot spring phototrophic mat microbial communities from Mushroom Spring, Yellowstone National Park, Wyoming, United States - 20090730_MS50 ... | reverse complement strand
ACAACCTCCAAAATGAGTTGATAAGACATTTCCTTCTAATGGAATAGCAATTCTTCTTTTCATTTTAATTACCTCTTAAATTTAACATAAATTCTTTTATTGGTTTAATAATTCAATGATATTCGATATTTTTTTATTATGATCTTTTACGACTATTAATTGAATTTTTAATTTGTCCAACATTGGTTTGATTTTTAACCCAAATTCACCTGATATGATTTTACTAATATTACGAGTTGTAACAAGTTCAACAGATTTTATCCCAGCATCATAATCATCATATTTGTAAGGATTTGGAATATATTCTATTGCTTTGCTCTCTGTGTCGTAAATTATAAAATAATCACAACGCCCAAAATGCTCGCAGATTCGTGCGTCTAATGTGTTACCTGTAGAAGCAATAGCTACTCTCATAAAATTATGCTACTAATTTATATATGATTATCAATATTGTTATTCTCGTATTTTTCTATATTGAAATTTTTGCATAATGGGCATCCCTCAACTTTTTGGTCTTTTAAAGGATTGTTAAAATAACACCCGCATTTTTGGCAATGATACCAATCGCTGTCGAAATAAACTTTGCCACCTTCTATTGATATTTGCTTGCCTTCTACAAAAGCTTTTGCTATTTTTTGAAGAGCAGTTGCATAAATTCGAGTAAAAGTTGGACGTGATACTCCCATCATAATTGATGCTTGATGATGATTTAGCAACTCGTAATCGCATAAGCGTAATGCTTCATATTCTTCGTATAGTAGTTTTATTCCTTCTCGATTTTCATCAAAAGATATTCCATAAGGCTTAAATCCCTTAATAATTGGCGGATTTGATACTTTTCTTAATATTCTTTTTTGTCTTGACATATTACAAATGAACAATAGTTCGTTACAAAAATAATAAACAATTGATTATTATGAAAACTTTTTTTACACAAAATAATAATTTGATTTAGTAGAAATTTTAGTATACTCAATAAATTTTTTATATAAAAGTAATCTTTATATCATAAATTATAGATATATGAAAAAATAAAAACAAGCCACACATTATTAGTGTGGCTATTTTCCAATAGTTTATGATTATTAACAAACAAATACTGCTATACCGATAACTCTCTAAGCAAAGCTTGACGTTCAATTTCAAGCTGACGTATCTTACGTTCTATGCTGTCGAGTTCTTCTGGCATAGAGTCAATTTCCAATCTTAGCTTGCTTGCAGCCTCGTCGATTAAATCAATCGCCTTATCTGGTAAAAAACGGTCTGTGATATATCGATGCGAAAGTTCCGCAGCTGCTACAATTGCACCATCAGTAATTCGCACACCGTGATGCACTTCGTATTTTTCTTTAAGCCCGCGAAGTATTGAGATTGTGTCCTCGACGTCTGGTTCATCGACGAATACTTTTTGGAAACGGCGTTCCAAAGCGGCATCTTTTTCAATGTATTTTTGGTATTCATCCAAAGTTGTTGCTCCGATGCAGTGCAATTCACCGCGAGCCAGTGCTGGCTTTAAAATGTTCGCTGCATCCATACTGCCGCCGGAGCTTGCACCTGCTCCGATTAATGTATGCAATTCGTCAATAAACAGGATTATTTCCCCATCGCTTGATGAAACTTCACGGATTACTGCTTTAAGACGTTCTTCGAATTGCCCGCGGAAGCTCGTCCCTGCGATGAGTGCGCCCATATCGAGTGCAACAATCTGCTTCGTTTTAAGGTTTTCGGGGACATCGCCTGCAACAATTCGCTGTGCTATACCTTCGACAATTGCCGTTTTACCAACTCCAGGATCACCAATTAGCACTGGATTATTCTTTGTCCGACGAGAGAGCACTTGCAGCACACGGCGTATTTCATCTTCTCGCCCGATAACTGGATCGAGCTTGCCTTTTAGCGCTTCTTCATTGAGCAGGCGCCCGTATCGTTTCAATGCTTGATACTTATCTTCTGGATTCTGATCAACTACTCTTTGGTTGCCGCGAATATCTCGCAAAACTTTTAATATGTTTTCTTTGGTAACTCCTTGCTTTTGTAGGAAAGAGCCGAGTTCGCTTTTTTGTTCGGCAATTGCAATTAGAATGTGCTCGGTGCTGATATATTCATCCTTTAATTCGTTTGCAGTTTTGAATGCCAAATCGAAAACTTGATTAAGCTGTGGCGAGACATATTGATTACTACCGCTTGCACCGCTAATTTTTGGGGTTTTATCCAAAAATTCTGTTACTTTAACCTTTAAGTAAGTTAAGTTTACACCGAGCTTTGCCAAAATGTCCGGAACAATGCCGCTTTCGTCCTGCACCATTGCCGCAAATACGTGAATTGGCTCAATTGCTTGATTCCCGTTGCTTTCTGCTATTTCTCGCGCTGCTTGAACAGCCTCCTGTGCTTTTAAAGTTAATTTTTGTAAATTCATATTATTACCTCTTTTTTTCTTATAGACGATTATTTAAAAAAATTAATTCAGTTTTATTAAAATTTTTAAATTTTTTATACTTCTCAAATTAAATATGTTATTATTTCGTCAAAATTAAATTAGAAAGATCTTGTGAAAATTATAATAATTCTTAATAATCTCAAGGAATAATTTATGTTAACTGATGTTGTAATGCCAAAGATGGGCGAATCGCTCCAAGAAGGCACAATAATTCGTTGGTTCAAGAAAGTAGGCGATAAGATCGAACGCGATGAGATGATACTGGAAATTTCAACAGATAAAGTTGATACCGAAGTGCCCGCACCGGTTGGTGGTGTGCTTGCAGAGATACTTGTGCCAGAAGGCACAACGGTGGAGGTCGGCACCGTCATCGCTCGCATTAACACCGATGCTGATGCTAATGTTAATATTGAAGCACCAAAAGTTGAAACTACGCCATCTGTGCAAGCAAAACCAGTTGAAGCGGTTGCGGATGTCCCAACAGGTGCAGTTCAGGCAAGCAATGGCAATTTAGTTGATGTTGTAATGCCAAAGATGGGCGAATCGCTCCAAGAAGGCACAATAATTCGCTGGTTCAAGAAAGTAGGCGATAAGATCGAACGCGACGAGATGATACTCGAGATTTCAACAGATAAAGTAGATACCGAAGTGCCCGCACCGGTCGGCGGTGTGCTTGCAGAGATACTTGTACCAGAAGGCACAACGGTGGAGGTTGGCACCGTCATCGCACGCATAGCCACAAGCGGAGCCGTCCCATCCAAGCAAGCTGAACAAACAGCTTCAACTGACACTTCAACTGAGCCTGCTTCTCAACCAGTTGCAACTGCCCAACCACCTGCAACTATACAAACACAAGTCGAAGCAAAGACATTCGACATCCCTGCCCGTTATGGTGATAAATTCTTTTCGCCGCTTGTTCGTGAAATCGCAAAGCAACATAAAGTTTCGCTTGAAGAGCTTCTTACAATCAAAGGAAGCGGTGCCGAGGGTCGCATAACAAAAGATGACTTGTTGAAATACATCGAAAGCCGCAGCACTGAGCCAATTTCAAAAGCAGCAGAAATAGCTAAACCTGCACCAGAAGCACCAAAACCAACAGTTATGCCAGCTGTCAAAGAACCAACAACTGTTGCTGAAGTCAAACCAACACCAAAACCAATTGTTTATAACGAAAGCGAAGTCGAAATCATTCCAATGGATCGTATGCGTCAGCTTATTGCCGAGCATATGATTTATTCTAAACATACATCAGCTCACGTTACAAGTGTTGCCGAAGCTGATGTAACGGCAATAGTGCGTTTCCGTGAACGACACAAAAATGAATATGAAAAACGCGAAGGCATCAAGCTGACTTATACGCCGTTCTTTGCTCTTGCTGCTATAGAAGCAACAAAAAAATTCCCTATGGTGAACGTTAGCGTTGATGGCAAAAATATCATTCGCCACAAACGTATAAATCTAAGCTTTGCAACTGCTCTCGATGATGGCAATTTAATTGTTCCCGTCATTAAAAATGCAGACACTTTGAATATTAGTGGGTTGCAGAAAGCTATTACTGATTTATCAACTCGTGCTCGCAACAAAAAGCTCTTGCCTGATGAAATCCAAGGCGGAACAATCACAATTACAAACGTTGGCACCTTTGGCACACTCTTTGGCACTCCCGTAATCAATCAACCGCAGGTTGCAATTATGGGTATCGGTGCAATTAAAAAGCGTCCAGTTGTCAAAGAAGTCGATGGCGAATATTTAGTTGTAGTTCGAGATATGGTCTATGTTTCAATTACATACGATCACCGCGTAATTGACGGAATGCTTGCTGGTATGTGGCTTTCCGAAGTTGTAAGGATCCTCGAAAATATGAACGAAAACACAATTATATTATAATCATATATAATATAATACCCGATTTTTTTAGAAATCGAATGTCTTCAACATAAACAAAAAGAGCTGCCCAATTTAGAGCAGCTCTTTATATTTACTTATTGCCCGCTTATTGTAACTGTGCAGTTTTTGGTTTGTTTACAGCAAGCCTTTGAATATCAATTTGAGATAAGCGTCGCCCGCCGATGAAGCGGTTTTTGTAAAACTGACTCTCCAGTGATGATACTGTAACCCCAAACCGCGAGCTTGCGTGTGCGAATAAGTTATCCCCTAAATAAATTCCTACGTGTGATGCAAATTTTCGTGAATATGTATGAAAGAATACTAAATCACCAAATTCTAAACTCTTACGATTTACTTTTTGACCGATATTTACTTGCTCGCGAGCCGTACGTGGAAGCAATATCCCTGCTACATCCATAAAAATTCTCTGGGTCCAGCCCGAGCAATCAATTGCATGTTCGGTGTTACCGCCAAATCTATAAGGTGTGCCAAGCCATTCCATAATTTTATCCATCAGGTCACTTTTCTTCAGCCCATAGGAGGTTTTGTCGAATTCGCCAGTTACAAATTGCATCCATAAAGTTTTAAAATCGTCAATGTTCACAGTTATATCATCTTCTTTTTCCAATTCTGCGATATCTTCGCCGTAGTCGCCAATGATTTCGCCTTCATAGAGATCTTCGCCATCGTTTTTAAGCCAATCGTTGTTGCATTTTTCAACGTTTGCTTCTAAACCAGCCAGTTCGCTAACTGTTGCGGAATTATTTTTGATTATTTCGATTGCTTGGGCGCGTGTTGCTTTTGGGTTGTATTTAGTTGTTCTTGTGGTAACTTTTTTCGATTTTTTCTTTCTTGCCGCCTGTGCATCGTCGAACGATGCTATAAGCAGTATTGGCAAAATTAAAATTACTATTAATTTACTCCATTTACTCTTTATAAACATTACTTTTTCTCCGTTTTTGAACAAAAACTGATCGTAGTTTTTTAAAACTACATTAAATTTGTTTTTTCTTAACACGTTTCACTTAAAATGGAAACTTTTAATTAATGTGTGTAAAAAATTACACAATTTACACATTGCAATAAACAAAAAACTGATAAAAACACCAAAGAAAAAAATGCAAAATGAACACATTTTAATCAATCGTTAATCAAAATAGAAATGTTTAGGTGTAACAAACAATCAAAAATTATTGAAATTATTGGATTTTTAAATTTTTCTTGTTATTTTTGATTAAAATTATTAATTAAAGGAAAACCTGATGTTAGTATCGGTTGTGCAATTTGCACCTGAATTTTTTAATAAAGAATTTAACATAGAATACATAAAGAAAACACTAAAGAGCACAAATGCTGAAATAATAGTGTTCCCAGAATTAGCTCTTACAGGTTATTTTTTTGTCAATAGAGATGAAGCGAAAGCCTACGCAATTGATTTTCAATCGGAGGAACTTGATTTCATAAGAGAAGACGCATTAGACAAGAACAGGATAATAATACTTGGCTTTGCAGAGCGTTCGAAAGATAAAATATTTAACTCGGCTGGAATGTTTTTCCCTGATAACAAATTTAACTGCGTTTATCGCAAGACGCATCTTTTTTACAAGGAAATATATGCCTTTGATCGTGGTGATACAGGTTTCTTCGTGGTGAATTATACTGATAAAGATATAAAAATTGGCACAATGATTTGTTACGATTGGCGTTTCCCTGAAGCAGCTCGTTCGTTAGGGCTTTTGGGTGTTGATTTTATCGCATGCCCATCGAACCTTGTAACTCCGCTGTGGCCTAAGGTTATGCCAGCAAGAGCAATAGAAAATAAAGTTTATCTTGCAGTTGCTAATCGATTTGGTGTAGAGAAACGCAACGACGAAACATTGCTTTTCAACGGCAAATCAGTGATATACGACTACAATGGTACAGCAATTTGCCAAGCAGGCGATGATGGCAACTCAATTATCACAGCTGAAATATTTCCCGAACGCACTCGCGACAAGTCCTTCAACACAATCAATGATATTTTCAAAGATAGAATTCCAGAAATGTATAAGCCACTATTTTAGTTGAGTTCGTTATGATTGATAAAGAAAAAATATCATCGAAAAATCCAAAGGTGAAGTTCAGCTACGCTAAGCAAATTGTCAGAGATAGTGCGAAAAATCCTGCTGAATTTCTGGATGACTTACCATTTATAATCGAGCTTACAAACGAAAAAAATAACATTATTAAATGGACTGCAATTGATTTGCTTGGCAATCTGGCAAGTCTGCTCACAGATGATACTGTTGTAAGTATTTTACCTATGCTACGCGAGTTACTACTTAGCGGCAAGCTTATTCAATCTAATCACGCACTTTTTGCTCTGGGGCAAATCTTAATACATAAACCACATTTTGCTAACGAAATTGTGCCTATGCTTCTCGCTCTGCGAAATGTTGAGTTCGATACGGAGGATTGCCGTGAAATATCGCGTGGGAAACTGTTAGAGTTTTTGAAAGAAAATTATCGGTTTATTATTGGAAACAAAGAAGCTCGTGCGTTTGTGGAGGAATGCACTCAAAGCTCACGTGAAAATGTTGCCAAGCTCGCCAAAAATGTCCTGAAAAAAATTAAAACTACTACCTAAGCACAATTTTCGATGCTTTGTACTCACCGTTGAAATATTGAATCCTCACAAAATAGATACCTTTGGCAAGCCAGCTTATGTCGATCGATGGGGCTGGCTTTTTTATATCAAGCAAGATTTCACCAAAAATATTACTTACTTGCAATTGCTCGATAGAGTCACTGTTGCTAATATGGATACGTTCATAAGCTGGATTTGGATAAATCATTGCATCATCGCGATTTTCAGTTATAACGGTATAAGTTATGTATTGCACTTTGAGCGGCACACGGACACGGGTTCCTCGATTAGCTACAACAAAAGAGATAGGCGGCAGGCTATCGATCTGGAATATATGTTCTCTTTGATTTATTTCGTATATTTTTTCTATTATTTCGCCAGAGTAAGTATGAAAATTTAAAGCAAGAGGGAACGAAAACACAGGATAATCTACAGGTTGTATTTGCGAGATAGCAACTTTTGCTTGGCGTGTAGCGTTTGTAAGAGGTCGGTCAAATGTAACGGTGATGATTGGATAACCTTTGGAATAAATCCATTGGCTTGCGAACTCTTCGAGCGATATTTTGCCAGAGTGCTCGCAAAATTGTAAAAATTCGTTTGTCGATATATTTTTGTGCTTAAATGATTGCAAGTAATTTTTAAGTAATGCAAAAAACAGGCTATCACCGAGCTCATAGCGAAGCAAACCTACTACTGCTGAACCTTTGAAGTATATCGTTGCTGGATAATTGCTCGATGGTGTTTTTCGTGGGAAATCGTATAACTGGAAAATTCCCTCTGATTGTGAGGCATTCAAGTAGTAACCTATGTCCTGTGAAATTTTATCAAGATAAGCAGCGAAGCCTTGATTATGCTCGATCCAGAGTGCTTCGCTGTAAGTTGCGAAAGCTTCATTTAGCCAGGCATCGCGGAAATCAAACGGTGTTATGCTATTGCCGAACCACTGATGCGATAGCTCATGGATTGCTGTAAGCGAAAGTGTGTCCTTGCTTTTAAATGTATTACGAACAATATTGCGGTCGAGCGTAATCATAGTTTGGTGCTCCATTGATCCTGTTGGAGTGTTCACATAGCCGACTTTTTCGAATGGATAATCGCCGAATATGCTTTCGAAGAACTCAAGTGCTTTTGGGATGTGGCGGTAATAATGCAAAGACGTAGCTGTATCTTTTTTTTCGCTGAAAATTTGAATTGGTAAACTTTTGTAATTGTGCTCTATTAATTGAAATGGTGCCACTGCAAAAGTGAGCAAATAAGTGGCAATTGGGAAATTATGCCTATAGATGAACATTTCGGCTGTGTCTAAGTCAATTCGTTCGCTCATCCCGTTCGATGCAACCAGCAAACCTTTACGCACAAGGAAACGACCGCTGAACGTTACCTTATCCGATGGATGATCGTAGCAAGCCAGCCAATAACGAGTGGATGACACCGCTGGATTGCTAAATCCGACGCCCATTGCATAAAGTATGCTATCTTTGTAATTTACACCTGCCCAGCCATTGTTGCCAGCGAAATAGCTTAAATGTCCGTGATAAAATACCAAAAGCTCGATTGTATCACCTGCTAATTGCAAGCGTGATAAACTATATAGTGTGTCCTTTTCTGCATCAGAATAAATTTTATCGTAATTTACTGCTCTATTGTTATATATAATGCTGTCAATTTGCAAGCCTGTTAGATGAAAATAAAAATTTGCTTGTGGATTGTCGCTCGACCAAATGAATTTAATTTTCGCTTGTGCGTTGGTGTATAAGTTTGCATAATTTGTTAAATCGAGCATTACATCATAATGCAATACATCAAATTCTTGCTGGATGAACTCTGTTGGCTTCGATGGCGTTGCAAGAACATTCAGCGAAGCAAAAAATAATGCTAAAATAGCAATAATTTTACCTTTTAGTGCCAAAAACATCGTAATTATTGCTAACTTTAACGGACAAATTATTTGGGTATGAGGTATGATTGCGTTCGACATCAATTTCGAGCTTGATCTTTGAATTTTGAGTAAATGCTTCGCTCAATAGACTTTTCATTACAGCATATCTTTGGTTAAGAAGTGTTGTATAATCGGGAACATTCTGCGGCTCTTGTTTTAGCTCTGCTTTTTTGGATGATTGCGATGTTTTTGATTTTTCCTTTTTGTCTGATGGTTTTGGATTTTCTTGCAATTGCACATTTTGAACAGGTTTAAACATATCCGAGGCGCTTACATAGAAAGTAAATTCTGCTCCACGGTTAAATTTCATAATATCTTTTATTTGCTGGATAAACTCGCTCAAATCTGATTGCACTTCTGTGGAATTAGTTTTGAAAAACTGTATTTGTAGTAGTTCATCGCCCGGTAGAAGTCGAACAACAGTAAAATCTTTTGTTATTTCTTTATACTTATTATTGGGTTCGACTTCAATTTCGTATGTTTTGCGTGCAACATTCCAGCTATGCAATAATACTGTGTATTTATCAGGTGGCAGGATTTGCTCCCAATTCCCTGTGATTGAATTAGATCTTGTTCTAATTTTTTTCCCGTTTGAACCGCGAAACTCGATTTCTGTTTCTACTGGTTCATTTGTTCGCTCGCAAGTAACTTTACCTTTTGCGAGAATATTGCCGCCGATGTTATAAATTTGCTTGTCAGATTGAGAAAACAATATAGTTGGTATGAAAATCAAACACAGAAATAAAAACTTTTTCATAATCTTTTTTAAAATTGAACATAATACTGCAATTTTAACGTGATTTTTGATTTTATATTTTAACAAGATTATTTTTAGAATTTAGATAATGTACACTTACTGAGCATTCAAATAGATTATTTATTTTAAAATTATTGAAATATACTCAAAATTTAGGCTTGCATAATGCCTATTTTAATAACAACTAATTGGCTATATATTTTCTGTGATACCAGTAATACCAATGATACTAAATTGCATAAGTTATTGACATTATTATATGTTACATTATTATCATTAGTATCATCAAAAAATATATGAAAAAATATAATCTTTAAATAAAAAAAACTATCAGTAATGCAAAAAGAAATACTAATTACAAACACGAATATCAAAACTCGGCAGCAATACGAAAATAAAAAAATATCAAAAGCATTTTTGAGAGGAAAATCGAAGCAAGATGCAATAAATTGTACGTTTTAGTTCAAGTAAGTAATTGAAAATTCGGTGAGAAAGTGAAACATTTCGTGCTCCCTGGGGGATTCGAACCCCCGACCCACTGATTAAGAGTCAGTTGCTCTGACCAACTGAGCTAAGGGAGCGTTGCAAAATTAAGAAAATTAAATTATTTATAAAAATCTTTTTTAAATTGACTTAATTTTTTTATTTTTGTAATCTTATATTTCTGGAAAGGTGCAGGAGTGGCTTAACTGGCACGCCTGGAAAGCGTGTGTACCGGAAACGGTACCGTGGGTTCGAATCCCACCCTTTCCGCAAGCTTAGTTAAATTTAGATTTCTTAACACGCTCAATGATTTTATGGCTTTCAAGCTCACGTAGTGCATCTTTAGCTATCCAACGAGCAGCTCGTGAAGATGGGAATTGCTCCAATATTTCGATGCACATATTTTTTGCTTTCAGGTATAATTCATAATTTCGTTTACCAATTTCTCGTAATGCCCAATTAACAGCTTTTTTTACAAAATTGCGTTCATCAGTGCAATATTCTTTAATTATCATCAAAGATTTTTCGAAAGGTGTGTTGTCTTTTAGCTTATAATGATGGGATAAGGCTGCGATTAAAGCAAATGCAGCTCTACGAACGAACTCGGCTTCGGATTTTGCCCAAAGCTCAACTTTTTCCCAAGCGTTCGGCATCTTCGAATAAAGTTTCATTGCGGCTTGGTCGCAAATATCCCACGAATTGAAATCTTGCGTCCAACGGTCCATCGTCTCGCTAGTCAGTAGTTTTGGTTCGGCAATTATTATCGCTAAAAGGCGTGCTTCGTGAAAACCTGTTTCCCACAGTTGAAATGCTAAATTATGATTTTTCTTGATTTTGCGAGCAATAGGATATAGCTGCTTCATTGATATGCCGAAGGCTTTCTCAACGTTTATACCGAAACGCGCCATCCCAGCTCGATTTTGTTCGTTCTTCATTGATTTTAGCAATTCTAAAACTTCATTTATATCCATATTACACCTTAAATAGTATTTCAAACAAATTATATGAATAATTTACAACTTTTTGTATTTTTGATTGTTATAAAAAGGACTTTTTATGCAACTAATTTTTTTCGACATCGAGACAGTACCGCTCCCATTCGATAGCTTTTCGGATAGTCAGCAAGAGTATTTGCTTCGCAATGCTAAAGATGACGCCGAAATTGAACGACGTAAAAGCGAAATGGGGCTATCCCCATTTACTGCTCGTATTGTTTGCATAGGATTGGCTAAAGCAACAATTATTCAAAAAGATGAAGATTTCTCTGTGGAGAAAAAAGTTGCACTTTGTACGAAGCCAACTGTTAAAAAAAGCTCCGAATTGCGTATGTTCAAAAAAGGTAAAAATAAAGATTTTAAAAGTTTCATTGACGATGAAGGTGTTTCATATTATCTTGCTGACGAAAAGTGGATCGTCGAAACTTTTTGGAATAAACTTAAAGAAAATAGCAATTGTACGCTTGTTTCCTTCAACGGAAGGAATTTTGATGCACCGTTTTTAATGCTTCGCTCGGCATTGCTCGGAATAAGACCAACGAGAAACTTGATGGAAGGCACGCGATACAACTACGCAAAGCATATAGATTTGCTCGATGAGCTTACTTATTACAATGCGTCTTCTTATGCCGCTACGCGTCGCTTTAATTTTGATTTTTACTCGCGAGCTTTTGGTATTCCCTCACCGAAAGGCGAAGGCATCGATGGCTCGAAAGTGCCTGATTATTTTAACGAAGGGAAAATTTACTCAATTGCCAAGTATTGTATGCGCGATGTAATCGCAACTTACGAACTTTTTAAAGTTTGGAACAAATATTTGAATTTCAAAAATGAGTTGTGATTTGCTTGTAAATAACTTATTTTTGAAAGTTTTTTAATAATCATCTTTGGATCAGTCTTGTTATCTAAAAGATACGCATACCTTGCTTCTTTATCTGGTGTAATGCTGGGGTTTGCTTTTCCGCCATTGCCGTTGTTTCTTGTAGCATTCATTGCTTTGGTGCCATTACTTTCAATATTTTATAAACAAACTGATGTTAAGCACAAATACATGTATGTTTACATTACTTTTTTCTTCTATCATACAATTGCAAATTGGTGGATTGCCAGTTTCCAGCGAGAAACCGATCCATTCCTTATGCTAAGCGGTATAGCGCTGTGTTTTTTGCATCCATTTTTCTTCTTAGTTCCTTTTGCAGTGTATTTCCAAATAAAAAAGAAAATTGGGGATACTATTGCGCTTTTTGCTTTTCCATTTGCTTTTCATGCATTTGAATATTTGCACTCGCTCGGCGAGGCGTCATACCCTTGGCTAACACTCGGTTACACTCAAATTAAGAATATATATTGGATTCAGTTTATTGATATAACGGGCATCTGGGGCGCATCGCTGATGATTTTAATTGCAAATGTATTGTTTTTAAAACTATTTGAAGAACTAAAAAAGAAAGGTAAAAGAACTGTTCTCAAAGATTTTTTAGAGAAAAACGCTATAAAATATACAGCTTCGATATTGGCAATTCTTCTTTTACCTTATATTTATGGTTTTTTTGCATTTCAAAAATATGACTATTCAAAGCTACTTAGGCAAAATGAAAAAATTAACATAGCACTTATACAACCCAATATAAACCCTTGGCGAAAATGGGATGGCGACCCGATAGAGCAAATTAAGTTTCATCAAAAACTGCAAGATTCAATCTACAAGGCACTTGGCGGAGCAGTAGATCTCTCTATCTGGAGCGAAACTGCAATTCCAACTGTCGATTTATCAGTCAATTGGGGGCACTTCTACCCGTTTATCACCAACGACTTAAACGAAAAGCAAATCTCCTTGCTAACAGGTTTCACTGAGTATTATGTGTATCCATCGCCAGAGGTTGCACCAGTAACAGCAAGACCGTGGATATTGGATACTACACAACGCTATGAGCCGTTCAATGCTGCATTGTTGCTAAATCCAGCACCTTACGAAATGGATAATCCTCAGATTTATCGCAAATCTCGACTTACTCCGTTTGGCGAGCGATTCCCATACGTGCATCTTATTCCTTTTGCTCAAGGTTGGTTGCGGTGGAGTGTGGGGATTTCAGCTTGGGGCAAGGGCACAAAGCAATATGCTCTCATTATGAGAAACAAAAATAAAACCGCCACCATTGGCTCTGTCATCTGCATCGAGTCCGTTTATCCAGATTTTGTTGCTGTATTTGTTCGCAAAGGTGCGAATATTTTATCTGTTATAACTAACGATGCTTGGTATGATTTCACCTATGGACCTCGTCAGCATTATTTGATTGCTGCCGCTCGTGCAATTGAAACACGCCGCTTTATCGCACGCTGCGCAAATTCAGGTGTAACTGGATTTATTAGCCCGCTCGGTAATTCAATTTCCGAAGCTCCACAATACACTGCAACAGCCATTGCCGCCACAATACCGCTTATCGAAGAGAAAACTTTTTACGTGCGTTTTACAGACTTTCTGCCAATTTTTGCTTGCTTAGCGAGCCTTATTGCATTGATTTTTGCAATTTTCAGAAAGAATAATCACTAAATCTTATTTTTCATAAATTAATTTTTGTAAAGCATTGGAGCAGTTTTGCGAATGCTTCTTTATATCGAAATCCTTAGGTAAACTGGTGTATTTTACAGATAAAGTAATATTCTGGCTTGCGATTTTTGGAATAAGGAAAAAATATTTTAGGCTATCTCCTTCGGAAAATTCTCTTGATTGGTAATAATTCGAAAATTCTTTAAATTCGTATATGTTTTCGTTGTAATAGCTGGTAAGAAAATTGATGAAAGCGGCTTTTTCGATGCTTGTGCCAATCTCAACTGAGTGTTTAACTTGCTTATGCAAGAACTCGCTTGCAATATTATCCACATTACGCGAGAAATCCCCCCAGTAGTATAAGCCGAAAGCTATAAAAATTATTGCAGTAACAAAAATAAAGGCATTCGATTCAAAAATCTTGGTTATGTTTTTTTTCATAAAATAATATCAAACAAAAAAAAATAACAAACGTTAAAATACTTAAAAATAATGTTTAATTGCAAGGTTAAATTTTTATGAGTAACAAAATAGTAACTGTTAATCCCCACAATGGGGAGGTAATCAAGGAATACGTCAAGCATACCTCAGGTGAAATCGAGCGAATCATTTCTAACGCAACAAAACGCCAAATCGAGTGGGCAAGAAAACCATTTCCAGCACGAGCCGAGTTTTTCCTTGCTGTTGCCGATTTGCTTTTGAAGCGGAAAGAGCAATACGCTCGACTTATGGCTGAAGAAATGGGCAAACCTATCAGCCAAGGTATAGCCGAAATAGAAAAATGCGCCCGTGTGTGCCATTACTATGTTGAGAATTCTGAAAAATTCTTAGCAGACAAACCAGTTGAAACAGAAGCTAAAAAATCCTACGTAACATACAATCCACTTGGAATAATTCTCGGCATAATGCCTTGGAATTTCCCTTTCTGGCAAGTTTTCCGTTTTGCAGTGCCAACACTTATGGCTGGGAATGCCGTGCTTATGAAGCATTCGAGCAATGTTATGGGATGTTCGCTTGCAATTGAGTATTTGCTGCTGGATGCAGGTATCCCTGAAAATGTATTCTCTTCCCTTGTCATAAGCGGCGAAGAAGCCGAAGAGCTTATCGGCAATATTAACATTGCAGCTGTTTCTCTAACTGGTAGCACACAGGTTGGGCAACGTGTAACAGCAGTTGCTGGAAAATATATGAAGAAATGTGTTATGGAACTTGGCGGAAGCGATCCATACTTGGTTCTGAAAGATGCCGACATCGATAAAGCCGCCAAAATTTGCGCTGCTGCTCGCCTTATAAATAGTGGGCAGAGTTGCATTGCAGCTAAACGCTTCATAGTCGAAGCCGATGTATATGACGAATTTCTCGAGAAATTCACTCGCGAAATGGCATCTTATAAAATGGGCAATCCGCTCGAAAGCGATACTGCAATCGGTCCGCAAGCGCGTGCTGATTTGCGTGATGAATTGCACAACCTCGTGGAAAAAACCATTGAATTCGGTGGCAAATTACATCTTGGCGGAGAGCTCCCCGAAGGTCCAGGATACTATTATCCTGCAACTATTGTAACAGGAGTTATGCCCGGAATGCCACTATTCGACGAAGAGTCATTCGGTCCGGTGGCGGCTGTAACTCGAGCCGAACGCGAAGATCTGGCAATTTCGCTCTGCAATTTCAGTAAATTTGGGCTTGGTGCAGCTATTTTTACCGAAGATTTAGAAAAAGCCGAGCATTTAGCAAAAAACGTTCTCAATGCTGGAACTGTTTATGTGAACGGGCAGGTTAAAAGCGATCCGCGTTTGCCATTTGGTGGTATTAAGGAATCTGGCTACGGTCGAGAACTCTCCGAAGAAGGTATCAAAGAATTTGTTAATATTAAAACAGTTGTGATTGAATAATCGCTAAATATTTGTTTGCAAAATAAAAAGTGCCACACCAAAAAGGTGTGGCACTTATATTATAAAAAGCTCTGTGAATTTATTTTAAATTAAAAACATCCTTTAAGAATAAAGCAATAGCCGCATTGTAGTAATCACGATTTGATTTTTTTCGGAAGCCGTGTCCTTCGTCTTTTGCGAGCAAATACCAGACTTTACCGCCATTTTTGCGAACTTCAGCTACAATCTGTTCGGCTTCGGATGCTGGCACTCGTGGATCATTCAGCCCTTGAATAACAAACAATGGCTTTGATATTTTGTGGGCATTATTAAGTGGGGATATAGTTTGCAAAAAATGGCGCATATCAGGGTCGCGTTCATCTCCGTATTCCACACGGCGAAGGTCGCGACGGTATTCACTTGTATTCTCAAGGAAAGTTACGAAATTGGAGATACCAACAACATCAATGCCTGCGGCAAGGCGGTCGTTGTAGTGTGTCATCATTGCAAGCACCATATATCCACCATAGGAACCACCGTAAACGCAAATACGCTTTGAGTCGAGTTCGGGTTGCTTCGCAATCCAATCGAGCAATGCGCCGCCATCTTTTACGGAATTTTCGCGCAGGTAGCCATTATCCAAATCTAAGAAAGTTTTGCCATAACCATCGCTACCACGCACATTTGGGGCAATAACAGCTATACCGAGTTCATTCAACAAGAATTGGAAATACGAAGCAAAGCCAGGACGAAATTGCCCTTCTGGTCCGCCGTGGAAGTTTATAACAACTGGGAATGGTCCTTTGCCACGTGGTTTGTAGTAATATGCAGGGATCATACGTTGTTTGCCAGCGACGCTATCATAAGTTGGATATTCAATTAAAACGGGTTCAATAAAGTTTGAGGTGTTCAGTCCGCCAACTTCGCTGTATGTCCAGCGTTCTGCTTTTTGATCTTTGATTGAATATACGTAAACATCGCCTGGGCTGAAAGATGAATTCAGCGTAAAAGCAAATTTTTTGCTATCGGGCGAAAAAGCAATGCCACCGACTTCACCTTTGGGTAAGTTCTTTGGTTCAGCGTATTTAAAGGTTTTGGTGTCCATTATGTATAATTTGCTTGTTCCATTTTCATTGGTGGAAAAAGCTAAGAATTTTCCATCGTTGGAAAGATTAAAGCCTTCGACATCCCAATCGATTTTATAGGATATCGGGGTGATTTTTTTTGAATTTAAATCAATATAGAAAAGCTTTTTGAATTCGCTTCCATCGTTTGAAATAAAGAAAACGCCTTTTTTGTCCTTGGAGAAAGCAGCTTGTCCCATTGCAACTTTTGATTTGTAATCGATTAGCTTTTCGTGTTTTTTGGTTGCAAGATCGAGCAAGTAAACAGTGCTTTCATTGATTGAGATATAGTTGTAAATCAAAGCTTTTTTCATATCAGGCGAAAAATCAAGGAAACTCCACTGCCCTTGAGCTTGAAATATCATCTCGGATTTGCCTGTTGAGAAATCGTAAAGGTAAATGTCGAAATCGCGACCATTGCGTTCGTTCGAAGTGTAAGCGAATTTGCTACCATCGGGCGACCACTGGAAGCTGCCGTAGCGGGATTTGCCATTGGAAAGCATCTTTACGTTGCCGTTACCCTGATTGAAATAATAAATCTGGTATTGTTCGTTGCCACCAATATCTTTGCTGAAAAGGAAGCCTTTATCTTTTGTCGGGCGAGCTGCGATGCCTGCGATTGGTTCTTTGTAGAAGGTAAGCTGAGTGCGTGCACCTCCTGGCTGGGCAACGAAGTGCACTTGTGCTGTTTCGCCGAAACGTGTCAGTATGTAAACACCTTTGCTATCGCTCGACCAATCAGCAAAAGCAGCTGAACGCAC
>Ga0308419_1001188_pt1 | contig 17451 bp, 13 predicted proteins | sample HotsprSampleMS50_FD_203674 | JGI IMG/M metagenome (GOLD analysis project Ga0308419, IMG submission 203674) | Hot spring phototrophic mat microbial communities from Mushroom Spring, Yellowstone National Park, Wyoming, United States - 20090730_MS50 ... | reverse complement strand
CTTCTTTGCGCCCATCGCCTTGCTTGTCGATGATTACAACGCGCCGCAACCTGATGTGATGTTCGTTTCAAACAAAAACGCCAACGCCTTTGGCGATGATGTGCTTGTGCGCGCACCTGAACTCGTTGTCGAAATCCTTTCGCCCAGCACGATGTCTGACGACCGATACCGCAAACGCAAACTCTATGAACGCTTCGGCGTGAAAGAGTATTGGATAATTGACCCGAAAAACCAATCCATTGAAGTTTTGGCATTGAAGGAAAGCAGTTACGACATTATTTCATTTGCGGCAGAGAAAGGCACCATTCGCTCCAAAGTGTTAGAAGGCTTCACGCTGGATTTGAAAGAGGTCTTTTGAAAGAGGTCTTTTGAAAGAGCATTGCACAACTGCTCATCGCTCATTTACCCGCACTCCAACGCCACTCCTACGAACTCATAGAAACCTTGCAGAGATATTTTTCTTTGAAGTCGTGCATTTTTTGTATGTTCCGTCTTGAATACGAAATCTGCTCTGTGCAACCGCATGCTATCAAATCTATTTAGTCTGCATTATGAAATCATTTACGCTCAATATCAATCGTCAGACTTACACACTCACACTCGACCCTGATATGCCACTACTTTGGGTGTTGCGCGATGTGCTGGGGATGACGGGCACCAAGTTTGGCTGCGGCAAAGGTTACTGCGGCGCTTGCACCGTGCTCATCGATGGCGAAGCAGCAAAATCGTGCTCTCGTCCAGTGTCAATGGCTGCCGGCAAAGCGGTTACCACGATTGAAGGGCTTTCATCTGATGGCTCTCATATTTTGCAGCAAGCATGGATTTTGGAAGATGTGCCGCAGTGCGGCTATTGCCAACCCGGACAAATTATGGCAGCGGCGGCATTGCTCAATGAGAAACCACATCCCACAGATCAAGATATTGACGAGGCGATGAGTGGGGTGCTGTGTCGATGTGGCACATATCCACGCATTCGTGCGGCAATTCATCGTACGGTGAAATTGCAAGATAGAGGAGGTCTGAAATGAGCACATCTTGCCACGATAATTTTTCGCGTCGCGATTTTCTCAAAGTTGTTTCACTGGCTGGTGCAGGCTTTGCGCTTGGCTTCTTTCTGCAATCTCATGACAAGGCACATCTCTTTGCTGAACCTTCACCCAGCGAGACTTTTGAGCCGAATGCATGGCTACGCATTGAACCTGATGGCAGCGTGATTGTTACACTCGGCAAAGTGGAAATGGGACAAGGCGTGCATACAGCCCTGCCCATGATTTTGGCTGAAGAGCTCGATGCCGATTGGAAAAAAGTTCGTGCTGCACAAGGCGATGCTCACGAAAAATATGGGCGCATGAGCACCGGCGGCAGTGCCAGCGTGCGCACCAACTGGGAAGTGCTTCGTAAAGCGGGTGCCGCGGCTCGCCAAATGCTGATTTCGGCTGCCGCAGCGGCGTGGGGCGTCTCTGAAAAGGAGTGTCGCACCGAACAAGGTTTTGTGATTCACACCAGCGGCAAACGCATGAGCTATGGCGAACTGGCACCACTTGCCGCCAAACTTGCCCCACCGCAAAATCCTACGCTCAAAGACCCCAAAGACTTCAAGCTCATCGGCAAGCCTGTGTTACGGCTCGATAGCCCAGAAAAAGTTACTGGTCGTGCCATTTTCGGCATTGATGTGAAGGTGCCAAACATGCTTGTGGCTGTGGTGGAGCGCTGTCCAGTTTTTGGCGGCAAAGTCAAAAGCGTGGATGATAAAGCCGCAAGGAAGATGCCCGGCGTCAAGCATATTCTTCAAATCAAATCTGGTGTTGCAGTAGTTGCCGATGGCTATTGGCATGCCATGCAAGCGCGTGCGGCGCTCAACATCAAGTGGGATGAAGGTGATTTTGCTCGGCAAAGCAGTGCCCAACTTCGCAAAACTCGAGAAGCGCTGGCTCAAGGCAAAGGAGCTGTGGCAAAATCAGTTGGCGACGCATACGGCACAATTGCAAAAGCAAAGAAAGCACTGACCAATGTGGTCTATGAAGTGCCGTATTTGGCGCATGCGCCAATGGAACCGCCAGCCGCTGTTGCCAGCGTCAGTGCCGAGCGATGTGAAATTTGGGCATCCACACAAGTGCCTGACCGCGTGCAGAGCCTTGCCGCCGAAATTACTGGATTGCCTAAAGACAAAGTGGTCGTGCATACCACTTTTCTGGGCGGCGGTTTCGGTCGCAAGCTCTATCCAGATTACATTGTTGAAGCTATTGAGATTTCCAAGGCTATTCAGACCCCTGTCAAGGTCATCTGGTCACGTGAAGATGATATTCAGCACGACCTGTATCGACCTGCAACTTACAATGTGTTCAGTGCGGCACTTAATGAACAAGGTGAGATTGCGGCATGGACGCACAAAATTGTCGGTGATGCCCTGAATGCTTCCCACCCGAAAGACAAAGTGGAAGGGGCGGCGGTTGAAGGCGCACAGAATTTGCCTTATCGCATTCCTAACTTGCATGTCGAGTGGGTGATGCACAATCCGGGTGTGCCGACTGGCGCATGGCGCTCGGTGGGAAGCTCTCAAAATGCCTTTGTGACTGAAAGTTTTATAGATGAGCTCGCCTACCTTGCTGGCAAAGATCCTTTTGAATTTCGGCAGCACTTCCTTGAGAACAAACGTCTCAAAGCGGCACTCGAGCTTGCCGCTGAAAAAGCCGGTTGGGGCAAGCCCTTACCTGAAGGCATCTATCGTGGTATTGCTTGTCATGAATCCTTCCGAAGTTATGTGGCTGAAGTCGCCGAAGTTTCCGTTGATAAGAAGACTGGCGACGTGAAGGTGCATCGCGTAGTTGTTGCTATCGACTGCGGCCTTGTCGTTAATCCACTTTCGGCTGTAGCACAGATGGAGGGCGGTGTCATTGATGGACTTTCTTGTGTGTTCAAGCGCGCCATCACTATCAAAAACGGTCGTGTTGAGCAATCGAACTTTGGCGATTACGATGCGTTGCGCATACATGAAGCGCCAAAAGTTGAGGTGTATTTTGTGCCCAGCACAGAAGCGCCGACTGGTACTGGCGAGCCCGGTCTACCACCTGCATTACCAGCGGTCTGCAATGCCATTTTTGCCGCCACGGGCAAGCGCATTCGCAAACTGCCAGTTTCACCAGAAGACTTACAGACCTGAAACATACATTAGGTTTCGCAACATTAAACAGAGAGGCGCTTAGGTTAGAACGCATGAATTTCCTTCAATTTGCTCGTTTCTGTCATGATACAACATGATACATGGATACTTGTTTTTTTAGGTATCACTCTGCTACTTGCACTCATCAGTGGGTTGCTTTGCCTACGGTTTTCATCTCTACAACAGCACTACCGTCATCTTCATCAGCGACTTCAAGAGCAAGAAACCACCGGTGCGCAACATCAATCCATGCTCTCACATTTGCCTGTTTTCCTCATCCTGCACACCAGAACCGAAATTTGCTACTGCAATCCTGCCGCATTGCTGGCATTGGGTCAGATGGATGCCTCGCAAGTAATTGGCAAGCCATTAGCTTCTTTTGTCATGCCCTCTGAGATGGCTTCAGTTACTGCATTTATTGAGTCGGCGTTTCAGCAGACTGCAGAGATGCCAGCGCTCAAGAAAGCTGTTCGTTTCTCTACCTCGCCCGACAGGTCTTGTTTGCTCACGCTCATGGCACAACCTTTTGTGTATAATCATCAGCCAGCTGTGATGATTACCTCTACAACGGCTGTGCCTGCTGCTGATAACCGTGCTTCTCAAGAACAGCTCTATGAGCTATGGCATCATCATCACCGGGTTGAGGCAGCTTATGCACTCATCAGCGGAATTGCACACGAGTTTCACTCGATTTTTAGAGAAGTCTCTACACTTTTTCATCGCTTAAAAACTACCTGTAGCGACGCACTGTATCAGGATACTCTGGTTGCGGAAACTAAAGTGCAGTATGGGCTTCAAACTGCACAATCTATCTTAGACTTCGCAAAATTCTCCATAGCCTCTTTTTCTACGATCTCACTATGGAGAGCCGTTGAAGTTGCCCAGAGTGTGTTGGAGCCTGCACTCTCAAGTTATCTTTCTTTCCAGCTCGTGCGCGAGACGTCACTCGACCACATTCACGGCAGCGAAAGTTTGTTTCACCAATTGATTCTCAACCTTGTTACCACAGTCAAGGGCATCGTGCCGACTTGCAACCAAGTGACTATTGCAGTGTGTTCGCCACTTTTTGTTTCCATGCCGTCTTTTTTCGGCTCGCCTGACCCTAAGCAGTATGTTGCCCTAAAAATTGGGGACAACTCTAATCATTCTGACCTGCTAATCACAGCACTTGACCCTACTATGTTTGCCAAAGAGTGTGGTCCAAGCTTTGGGCTCAGTCTTCTCATTGCTCGCAACATTGTGAAATTGCATAACGGTATGCTGGGCGTGCAGTATGAACCACAGCACAGACTTAATTTTACGCTTCTCTTCCCACTGGTTAGTGCAGCATGCTTACCATCCAGCACAATTGCGCATCGCGCCCCTGCTACTTCAGCTGTTAAAATCAAATCCAACAAACTTGTACATGGTAGAACCATTTTGGTCGTCGATGATGAGCAATACCTTTGCGACATCATCAGCCGTGTCTTGCATTCAGCTGGCTATACGCCACTTACCGCAACGAGCAGTCATGATGCGCTTCGGTTACTTGCCGAAAAAGATTACGCTGTTGACCTCTGCATTTTCGACCTCACCATGCCCGACATGAATGGCGAAGCGCTGTTTCGTCATGTACGCCAGCAGGCGCCACAGATGCCGGTCATCATTACATCAGGCAGTATGGAACCGGCGTATCAGCATCGGCTGCAAATGAGCGGCGTAACAAGTTTTATCATCAAACCATTCAAGTTGAAAGCTCTGCTCGATACGGTAGAATCTATTCTGTAAGACTAATCCAAGGCTGAACTGTGAAAAATTCATAAATTTGTGTGTTAATTTTCTGCTACATGCTTGACACTTCAACACCTGATACTTCCACCCAAACACGCCGCAAGTGGTTTTGGGGAATTTTAGGCATTGCGTCCGTTGCCGCGCTTGGCATTGCTTTCTCTCGCTCATTTTTGCCCAAGTCTTCCAAAACACAAGCCTTGAGCGATTGGCAACTTCTTCATCGCATTGATGCCGAGCTTTCCCGCTCTGGTGTCGCTGGTGTGGAAGTCTATCTACGGCAACGAAAAGTTGTACTCATTGCCGCTCCCGAGCAGCGTGAGCAACTTCGCCGTGCGGTGGAAGTTGTTCAGCGCATGCAAGATGTAGAGCTTATTGATGCTTTAATTCGCGATTCTCCTATCTTTTCTCATTCCACGACAACATCGTAGCATGAAGGTTGCTCTGCTATACAATCAGAAACCTGAATTGCCTCTCACTTCACCTCGCTATGCTTCAGATGAGTTTGCCGAGTGGGATAATCCCGAGACGATTGATGCGGTGGCCGCAGCCCTGCGTGAGCATGCGCTTGTCTCAGAAGTCATCTTGATCGACTGCCATCCTGCGCGTATTCTCACTATTGTTGAGACCCTTCAGCGCACGAAGCCGGATATTTGCTTTAACATGGTTGAAGGCATTGGCTTGCCGAGCCGTGAGGCACAAATTCCCGCCCTGCTTGACCTGATGGGGATTCCTTACACAGGCTCCGACCCCACCACGCTTTGCATCACGCTCGATAAAGCTCGCACCAAAGAGATTCTTGCTTATCATGGCATTCCCACACCTGCCTTTTCGCTTGTCTCTTCACAGAAAGAGGTTGAAGCGTTTCTTCAGTGCACGCATACTTATCCGATGATTGTCAAGCCGCTGCATGAAGGATCCAGCAAGGGCATCTTTGAGCGCTCTGTTGTGACCACAGCTGATGAACTTTCTCAACAATTGCTTGAGGTGCTTACAGTCTATAAACAACCTGCATTAGTGGAGGCATTTCTTGCTGGGCGAGAGTTTACGGTGGGGATGCTTGGCAATGGCGATAGCGTAGAGACCTTGCCGATTGTGGAAATCACATTTGAGCATTTGCCCGAGCATTCACGCAAAATTTATTCATATGAAGCCAAGTGGCTTTGGGACGACCCTTGTCATCCTGTGGAAGTTTTTCGTTGTCCTGCGCCCATAGAGTCAGCACTTGCACACGAGATTAATGCGCTATGCAAGCAGGCTTACCATGTCCTACGCTGCCACGATTGGGCACGCATTGATGTACGGCTTGATGCCAATCAGAAACCGCACATCATTGAAGTCAATCCGCTTCCCGGCATTCTTCCTAATCCAGATGAACATTCCTGCTTGCCTATGGCATCCCGCCAAGCTGGTCTTTCCTATACACAGCTGATTCACCGCGTTTTAGATGAAGCGCTCATACGCTGTGCGCTGACGCAACGATGAGATTGTAAACTTCCAAATTTTATTGTAAGTTACTTTGTGATGCTTTTCAAAAGTGAAGTCGTAGACAGTCGTTGCGACGCTAATCTGCAACTGTTGACGACTTTAAACTTTTCGGGTTAGCCACACATTTTCAGCAAGGCAAACGTTATACATTGATATGACAGCACGAGAAATCGCTGTAAAGGTTCTAAGAGATGTTGAGCTCAATAAAGCCAAGTCAGATACGGTCATCAACAATTACTTTAATCAATCTACACTTGAGCGTGTCGACAAGGCTTTTGCCATGGAGATGGTCTATGGCACTTTACGTGAGCGAGCCAAAATTGACCATATCATTGAGCAATTCTACAATCACGACTACAAAAAAATGGATGTCGACATCCGCAATATCTTGCGTGTCGGCGTCTATCAGCTCTTTTACCTGACAAAGGTTCCGAAGTGGGCCGCCGTCAACGAGTCCGTTGAGCTGGCGAAGAAAATGCGCAATCAATTTCTTGGCAATTTGGTCAATGGGGTTTTGCGCAACATTTCCAACAACATTGAGACGATTAACTTTAAGGTCAAGGGCGGTACATTTGCCGACCAAATTGCCCTGCAATACTCGCATCCGAAGTGGCTCCTGGAACGCTGGCTCTCTCGCTTTAGCTTGCAGGAAGCACAAGACCTGATGACCAGCAACAATACGCCGCCCAAAATCAGTTTTCGTATCAATCCTCTGAAGACCACGCTTGCCGAAGTTGAGCGCATGCTCACCGAGAAGCAAGTTGCCTATCAAAAGTCTCTGCTCGAGAATTTCATTATTCCCGACAAATTCTTCGATATGGAAGATTTGTTGAAGATGGGCTATGTCTCAGTGCAGAGTGAAGCACAGGCGATTGCATGTATGCTCTTGGGTGCGCAGCCAAATGAGCGCATCTTGGATATGTGCGCCGCTCCGGGCGGCAAATCCACCTTCCTTTCCGAACAGATGCACAACACAGGCGCAATCCTTGCGCTAGACCTTTATAGCAATAAGCTTCAAGACCTGATGCAACTTGCCAAAACGCTTGGCATTTCTATCATCGAGACTGTCAAGTGTGATGCGCGCACCTTCCAGCCCCAAGAAAAGTTTGACCGAGTTTTGCTCGATGCCCCTTGTTCAGGCACGGGTGTGCTTTCGCGCCGCGCAGAACTGCGGTGGCGACTTTCACCTAACGACATCACTGCTATGGCAAAGCTGCAGCGCGAGCTTCTGGATAATGCTACACGCTGCGTCAAGGACGAGGGCGTTATTGTTTATTCTACCTGCTCTATTGAGTTGGAAGAAAATCAGCAACTGGTTGATGCCTTCCTCTATGACCGCCCCGATTGGATGATTCAAAACGCTAAGGAAGTTTTGCCGCCAACGCTGCATCATCTTGTCAATGCACAAGGCGCCGTCGAGATTCTTCCCCACCGGCATCACTTAGATGGTGCTTATGCTGTTCGATTCGTGCGCCGCTGAAACCCAATAGTTTTCTCTCTGTTTTTTGCACCGTTTTGGACGGCATAACACAGATGTTATCCCCATCTTGCCATGCGATTCGGGTTTCACAAACCAGTGTGTTTTCTGTAAATTTTAAGTCTGACTTTTGCTAAAAACCAACTTGACAGTCAAACTAAATTGCAACGAATCTTGTCCCGATACGCAAAGTTTTTTATTAGAGTTAGCGTTCTGTTTCTACTTGCTGCATGTTTCCCATCCTTGCTTAAAGCTGGCGGCGAGACCTTTCCTGCTGGACACTGGGCATATGACATCATTGACCAACTTATTGTGCGTGGATACCTCACGCGGCTTTATGATGTTGCGCGCCCTTACGAACGGCTCGATGTTGCGCGTGCGATTTTGGAGACCGATAAATTTGCTATTGAAGACCGCGTTACACTCTGGCTGTTCAATAAACTCGAGCAAGAGTTAGATGATGAATTAGGATGGCTGCGTGATGAGGTCTTTCCTAAAGCTGCGGTGCGCATTGCTGCCCGTCCTGAATTGATTGCCGAACGGCGCGAGGGTCCGCGCCCTGAACTGCAACTGCCGCCTGAAAATCAAACTGGTATTGAGTTGCGCCCACGTTTTCGCGGTCGCGGTCGACTTGCCCTGTATTTCGACCGTGATTTTGCCTTCTATAACGCTTCTATCGTGCAGCAAGCGGGCATCTTCGATCTCGTGCCTGCTCGTCCATACGCTGGTGCCACCGCTTACACTGAACAAGCCTTCTTTGCCTACCATGGCGAAATGTTTCGCGCTAAACTCGGGCGCGACTATGTCAACTGGGGGTACGGGCGATACAGCCTTAGCCTATCTAACATGGCTGGACCACTCGATCAGCTCATGCTACAGCTCAATACCAAAACTTTGCGCTTTACCTACATCATTGCCATGCTCGACAAACTGGAGTATCGTGAAGAAGGTACGCCATCAGGTGCAATTCAAAGTTTTGTTGAGCGCTACCTAACAGCTATCCGCTTTGATCTTAACCTTTTTTCAAGTCGGCTCCGCATGGGCTTGTGGCAAGGCGTTCTCTATGGCGGGCGCAACCGCGGGCTTGACTTTCGCTTCATCAATCCTTTTTCGGTTGTCTATGGCGAGCAGTATAACCAGCGCGAAGAAATCAATCCGCTCGTGGGTGCCGACCTAAGCATTTTTCCGTTCAATGGTATCAACATCTATGGCAGTTTTGTCGTCGATGATTGGCAGTTCAATATCGTCGACCAAACTGCACTTGAGCCCAATCTGTGGTCAGGGCAAATTGGCATTCGCGCCGCAAATGTGCTTTATCCACTTGGTATTTACGGCACTGATGCGTTCATTGAGATTTCACGCGCCATTAACCGCACCTACCACCAACGGCAATTCAACCGCTATCAGCGTTGGATATTTGGGACAAATCCGCTTGCGCATCCGCTTGGCACCGACTTTGAGTCGTTGGAAATGGGCGTCTCTCACTGGTTTTTCAAGCAATTTCGGGCTTCGGTAAGTGTGTTGTTTGTTGGCAAAGGCGAAGGCAGTCTTTATGGTCCCTTTACCGAGCCGTGGTTAGATACCACACGTTACAATTTGCAAACTGGATACAGCGAACCTGCACCCTTTGGTATTGTGGAACGACGCACGGCACTGACCTTCGGGCTATTTTATCAACCGTCCAATGCCTTCAATGCGGAACTGATGCTTACGCCTGTTTGGCGATACAATGCCAATCATGTTGAGGGCGCTCGGCTAAATGACTTTCAAATTTTTTTGCGCGTCTTATTTGAAATTCAACCTGTTTTGAGCCTGTTTTGAACCATGCTCCGATTTCTCTTCGCTTTTTTGCTTATGGGCACACTTACTGCCTATACCCAATCAAAGCCTAAGCTCACCAGCACGGTTTTTGCCGAACTCTATGCCGAACACTTGACGAATGCATTGCTAAACGATTCTTTTCCAAAAACCTTGCTTTTTACGCCTGCACCTCCCTACACTTTTCAAGGCATGCTCGATGCCGCCCTGCAAAGCCGTCTTCTCTCTGCTGGATTTACACTCTACGAAAGCCCGCCGCCAGATGAGCCTAACTTTGCAACCCTTGAAGTCTATTCTCTACAAGCTGATTTTTCCTACCAATTTCTCAACCCAGCAAACGCCATACGTTCATTCGAGCTGAATTTTGATAGCAAACTGCTTAGTGCACAAAAGCAAACCCTACTTGTGCGCCACTTCTCACTGACCTTGCAAGACACGCTCAATGTAGATGAGCTTGCAGCCAGCGAAGACCGCCGGTTTGCTGAAACTTTCAAGCCGAATTTGCCTTCGTTTTGGGAGAGTGCTGCCGTGCCATTTACTATCATAGGAGCAATTGGAATTATTGTATTTTTGTTTTTCAGCGTCAGAAGCCGATAGACACTTCAACAGATGAGTGCATTTTTTCGCATTGCTCGTGCTTTCTTCTGCTTAGGAGCAATCTTTGCAGGCGTCGGATGCGGCACGCCACGAGCGGCATTTGATGACTCTCTTAAAGGACGATTCGAGTATGCAAAATCGCTCTATGAGCAGAAGGACTACTATGCGGCACAACTTGAGCTCAACAAACTCACCTATACCAGCCGCGCCACCGAGTATGAAGATGATGTGCAATTCTACTTGGCACAGAGCTACTTCTTTTACGGGCAATATCTTTTGGCGGCAGAAGCCTATCAAACGCTTTTGCGTAACATTCCCTCATCGCCGTACGCTCGGATTGCATTTTTTCAAATTGCCATGTGCTACTACAAGCTCTCCCCTGTTCACAGCTTAGACCAAGAATACAGCCGCAGAGCGATTGCACAGTTTCAAGGCTATATTGATACTTATCCTGCACCTGATTCAGCGCGCCTTGCTAATGAGATTCGTGACCTGCGTCTCTTAGCCTCTGAATCGCCTGATTCTGCGCGCCGTGCGACCTACGAAGCCTTAATTGCGCGGCTCACGGCACAACTTGGTCAGCTCGACACGCTTAGACTTGCAGAAGAAAAAATTATGGAGTGCCGCAATAAACTTGCACTCAAAGCCCTCGATGCCGCCAAGCAGTATATCCAACTCCGTGCCTATCGTGCGGCAACACTCTACTTTGACGAAATCCTGACCAGCTATCCCGACAGCCCATATTACGAAGAAGCCTTACTGGGCAAAATTGAAACGCTTATTGTGCGTGAGCGCTGGGCAGAGGCAGAAAACGAGATTGAAAAATATGAGGAAAAATTTCCTGACAAGAAGTATAAAGTCGAGGGCTCAAAAGCCTTTGTCAAAGAGCAACTTCTGCAAAGCAGTCAAACTATCATCAAGTAGATAGCCTTGTCATCGATTGTTCTGTTCGGCGGCACCTTCGACCCGCCACATCTTGGTCATCTTGCACTCTGCACCCTGACACGAGAACTTCTCCGACCCGATAAGGTCATTCTTAGCGTCTCACGCAATCCTCTCAAGTCTGGGACAACCGCTACCGACCAACAACGCTTTGCTATGACACAGCTTTTGGCACAAGACCTCAACGAAACTGGCGACTGTTTCCAAGCCAGTGATTGGGAACTGGCACAGCCCGACCCTTCCTACACCCTTGAGACTTTGCAGCATCTTGCCTCACAGTATCCAAGTGCGAAGCTCTTTCTAGCAATCGGCGAAGACAACTATCGCATTTTCTCAAAATGGAAATCGCCTGATAAAATTTTGCAAATGGCGGAGCTGTTGGTCTTTTCACGGCAAGTGCAAAGTTCCCCGCCTTCACTTTTGCCTGAATTTCCAAATGCGGCTGTGCGTTTCATCAAGTTAGATTTGCCTATTTCGTCCAGCACGCTCCGTCCTGAACTTGCTAAACCAGACCAGAGAAAAGCCGCTTTGCGCAAAATTCCCTCCGTTGTGGCTCGCTATATTGAGGAGCACCACTTATACTTAGCCTGCGAATCATGATTAGACCATATCACTTACCTTGACAAGACCCCGCATTTTGTGTAGTTTGCTTCAAACTTAGCTTACAAGCAACGCATGCGTTTTCTGCTCACGCTCTACCTTGCACTTTCTGCTTCTTTTGCCTCTGCTCAAATTGCCTCTGCTCAAACTTCTGTCTATGAGTTTCTGCGTCTTGACCGCAGTGCCCGTATTGCGGCACTGGGCGGCAATAGCACTTCGCTTGCAGGCGACATCAATAGCTTTTTTCAAAATCCCGCTGTCTTAGACTCCGCTACACACAAACAGGCGTCGTTCAGTTTTCAGAAACATTTGCTCGACATCAATTCAGGATTTCTGGCTTACGGTCGCCAACTGGATAACCTTGGTGATTTTGGCGCTGGCATTACGTTTGTCAATTACGGTCGCTTTGACGAGACTGACGAAGTGGGCAATACTCTCGGCACATTTTCAGCGAACGATGTTGCCCTGCATATCGCCTACTCACGCACTCTACAAAATTTTGGCTTTGGCGTGCTGCGCGGCGGACTTGGCGTAAAATTTATTTTCTCAGGCATTCAAAACTTTCGTTCCACTGCACTTGCCCTTGATGCGGGAGTCTTGCTCTCCATTCCTTCTGAGGAATTACACATTGGACTTGCGCTTCTCAATTTTGGCACCCAACTTTCTACCTTCGATGGCGTCTCTGAACCCTTGCCTGTCGATGTCCGATTTAGCATTAGCAAGAAACTTGAGGGCTTGCCCTTGGAGCTCACGCTCGGCTTTATTCGTCTTGCCGATGCCAGTGAGCAATTCTTTTTGCGCTTTCGCAATTTTACGATTGGCGGCGAATTTACGCTGACCGACGCACTCAAGCTGCGCTTTGGCTATAGCAATCTGCAGCGTCAGGACCTCTCGCTGACCGGCACTTTGGGGCTTGCAGGGCTTTCTGTTGGGTTAGGCATTGGCATTGAACAATTCAAATTCGACTATGCTTTCTCATCTTTAGGCGTCATGGGCGGACTGCACCAGCTTACCCTGATAACCTCACTCTAAGAATTGCAATTTGAATAGTTTTAAACCTATTTTTGCCGATGTGCGTCAGTGTACTTTGGATTTCAAAAACTGCCTTACACCTCGACCATGAACCGCCGTCAGTTTTTTCAATCGCTTACCACTGTAGGGTCATCTGCCTCTTCTGTCTCGTCAGCAAACCGTCCGAGTGATACGTTTGAGATGGCGGCACGCCGCCGCCCTGTAAGTGGTCTTCAGCCATATTCAGGTGCATGGAATGAACAAACTGCGGCACACCTTCTGCGCCGTGCCATGTTTGGCGCAACACCTGCGCAAATTCGCCAAGCCGTGCAGCAAGGGTTGAATGCCACACTTAACCAACTGCTTCAAGACCGACCTGCTCCTGAACCGCCAGTTGATATTACCACAGGTCAAACTTGGCATGACAAACCCTTTAACAGTGAGCCTAATGCAGACGGGCGATATTATACTTACCTTCGTGCATGGTGGATTGGCTTGATGATTAACCAGCCAATTTCACTGATTGAGAAAATGACCCTCTTTTGGCACAATCATTTCGTCTCGGATAGGGCGGCTAATGCAGATGCGCGTTATCTCTATCGTCAAAATACACTCTTTCGCCGCTTTGCTTTGGGGAATTTCAAAGCGCTCACGCTCGAGGTTACAATCGACCCTGCCATGCTGCGTTATCTCAATGGCAATGTCAATGTGTCTGGGCGACCTAATCAAAACTATGCGCGTGAACTTTTTGAACTCTTCACCATCGGCAAGGGACCTGAACTTGCACAAGGCAATTACACCAACTACACCGAGCAAGATGTGGCGGCGGCGGCGCGTGTCTTAACGGGCTGGCGTGACCTTGGCTACCGCTCCACCACTATACCGATTGGGGTGATATTTGACATGACACGCCACGATACGGGCAATAAGCAATTTTCATCTGCCTTTCAGAACACGGTAATTCGCGGTCGCAATTCTGCCAGTGCAGGCATGGAGGAGCTCACAGATTTACTTGATATGATTTTTCAGCAAGCTGAAACGGCACGCTTCATTGTGCGCAAGCTATATCGCTGGTTTGTCTATTACGTCATTGATGCCACAGTGGAGCGCAACATCATTGAGCCGCTTGCACAACAGCTTCGGCAGAACAACTATGAACTGCGCTTTATTCGGCAAGTAGGTTTGCAATCCATTCAATACGCATCACAAATCAGGGCGGCGGCTGAGCGTGCACAAAATCGCGCTACTTATCCAGCTCCAAATGCCAACCGTTTAGCAGACCAGCTCCGCATCGTGGCGCGCCTTATTGCTGGTGGATTGCAAACGCGCATTTATCACGTCTCTCTTGGTGGCTTTGACACCCATGCCGCACAAGTTACTGCCACTGACACCACCACTGGCACACATGCCAACCTTCTGCGTCTGCTCTCGCAAGCCTTGTCGGTCTTTCAAGATGATTTGCGTCGCTTGGGTGTTGCACAGCGCGTGCTCACGATGACTTTTTCAGAATTTGGTAGAACCGTCCGCTCGAATGGGAGCACTGGCACTGACCACGGCACAGCGGCACCACTTTTCATTATTGGCGAAGCCGTTCGCAGTGGAATTATCGGTGTAAATCCTAATCTGACTAATCTGGTGAATAACCAATTAGCCATGCAGTTTGATTTCCGCCAGGTCTATGCGTCTGTGTTAGCTCAATGGTTTGGGGTCGGTGCGGCTCAGCTTCGCACAATTCTTCAGCGCGACTTTGCTCAATTACCTATCACTGGTGCATCGTCTATCAATGATGACAGTTCGCCCAAACCTACACGCTTTGAACTGGCACAAAATTATCCTAATCCTTTCAATCCGACAACGACCATTCGCTATCAATTGCCCACAGCTACCACCGTCAAGCTCAGCGTGTTTGATATGCTTGGGCGCGAGCTTGCCACGCTGGTCAATGCTCGTCAGCCCGCTGGCATGTATCAAGTCAATTTCGATGCAAGGGGTCTTGCAAGTGGCGTCTATCTCTACCGCCTAACCACACCTGAATTTACCGAGACAAAGAAAATGATGCTAGTCAAGTAAGACCAAGTATGCTACGATTTGTCATGCTGAATGCAGCAAAATAACCTCCAGCCTGTTACGCTGAACGAAGTGCAGCATCCATAGTGGATTCCTTGCTATCGCTCAGCATGACCGAGAGGAGTGCTTGGAAGCAGGAGAGAAAAGCTTGGGGCGACAAAAATGCTCGGAACGCCTTACTCATTCTGATTCTTTGTTGGGGCTATTCGTGGTGCTGACCCTGCCTTAACAAGCACAATTTTTTCATAGCTTTCTTCTGGAAGATCCATCAGAAACCGTGAAGGATTGCCAAAGTAAGCCTCTTGACCAAGTCCAGCACAGACAATTGGATACAAGATGTAGAGATATTTCTTTGCGCGTGTCAGAGCGACATACAGCAAGCGCAATTCTTCATCGAGTTCTTCTGCGCTGCTGACTGCATAGCGCGAGGGAATAATTCCATCAAGCGCATTGATGAGAAAAACGGCTTCCCACTCCAGCCCTTTCGCCGAGTGAATGGTCGACAGCACCAATGGCGACTCATCCTTTTGTGTTGCTTTTGTCTCCATTGCGGAAAGGTCAATGGGGTCTAATGCCAAGTCTGTCAGCAAGGCTTCGATAGATGAGTAATTGACCAAAATGGTGAGGAAGTTTTCGAGGTCTTTTTGGCGCTTGGGGTAATCGTCAAAATACTGCTCACGCATTAGAGGTAAGTAGTAGTCATAGATTCGTTCAGCTTTATCTGTGAGGGTTGTGTTGCTGGTCGTCAGCGCCGTGAAAAGTTCAGCCAGTTTGCGCAAGGACTCGAGATACTTTGGCGAGACGCCTGATGTATCAACGCGATAGGGATTTGGTGCAGTCTTTATCCACTCGCTAACTTCTTGTGCAGTTTTCGGACCGATGCCACGCAAGAGTTTCAGAATACGATTCCAACTTAGCACATCCTTTGGGTTGTGTAGCAGTTTCAGATACGCCACAAAATCCTTGATATGCGCCGCTTCGGTGATTTTTTGTCCGCCGTATTTGACAAAAGGAATGTTGCGTTTGCGCAGCTCCAGCTCAAGGTCAAATGAATCGCGGCTATTGCGCATGAGAACAGCCATTTGATGCAATTCCAGTCCTTCTTCTCGCAGTTCTAAAATGCGCTGTGCCACAAACTTGGATTGCATGCGCTCATCTTGTGCAGGCACGATAGCAGGATATTCGCCGCCCAGTTTGGTTGTGGTGTAAAGCCGTTTGGCGAATTTTTCTTTTGCCTGTGCAATGACGGCATTGGTCAAATCTAAAATGCGTTCGGTGCTGCGATAATTTTCCTCAAGTTTGATGATGCGGCAGTTTGGGAATTGCTTTGGAAAGTCAAAAATGTTGCGGTAGTTCGCACCGCGAAAAGCATAAATGGACTGTGCATCATCTCCGACGACCATGACGTTACCATGCACTTCGGAGAGCAGTTTTATCAACTGTGCTTGCACCAAGTTGGTGTCTTGATATTCATCAACCATGATGTAGCGTATGGCGCCACTGATGCGCGTGCGGACATCGGTTTTTTCGGTGAGCAGTTCCACGCTTAGCGTCAGCAAATCATCATAATCTACCAGAGCGTTTGTGCGCTTATAGTTTTGATAGGCTTGCGCAATTTTTTTGATGTCGTCGGTTAAAGAGAGAAAGTGTGGGTAGGTGTGTTCAATTGCAGTTTCAATGGGTACATTACGATTTACCGCCGCACTGATGATGCTGTAGAGCGTGCTCTTTTTGGGGAAGCGTTTCTCTGTTACGGCATTGCCTTTTTTGTGATAGCCCAATGCGGTGCGCACCAATTCAATCACATCTTCGGCATCGCTTTGGTCGAGCACAGTAAAATTATCTGCCAGTTTGATGTCAGTGCCGTACTGACGCAACAATTTGAGCGCATAGGCATGAAATGTACCGCCCAAGATTTGGCTACATGGCACACCTGCTAAGCTAGTCGCACGGTTGAGCATTTCTTCTGCGGCTCGGCGCGTAAAGGTCAGCAGTAAAATTGTACTGGCTGGTATGCCCGACTCAATGAGGTAAGCAACTCGATAGGTCAAGGTTTTGGTTTTACCAGTGCCTGCGCCAGCAATGGTCAGCACCGCACCTTCGGTGGTGCGCACGGCTTCCCACTGCGAAGCATTTAGGTCTTTTTCATATTTTTCAAGCGAGAGATCTGATGATGCTCCAGAGAGCGAATCGCTTGATAACACAAACGTGCGTACTGGCATATCCTTTTAATTCACAGGGCTAAGATACAGATTCAGTTGTAGATTCAGAGCGTTTAGAGATTTTTTTGCAAACAACATAACTTTACTTACCTATTCATGCATTTAGAACCTTCTTCAACGCATGCCTCTCTCGCCCATTCTTTACATCAACCAGCCATGCACACCATGTCAGCACTGCGCCGCTATTGGTTCATTTTGAATCCTGCTGCCAACCATGGTAAAGCCAAACGCTATGTCAAACCTTTGCAGTATGCACTGAAAGCGCGAAAGGTAGATACCACGATTCAACTGACCACGAAGCC
>Ga0308419_1001186_pt1 | contig 17469 bp, 19 predicted proteins | sample HotsprSampleMS50_FD_203674 | JGI IMG/M metagenome (GOLD analysis project Ga0308419, IMG submission 203674) | Hot spring phototrophic mat microbial communities from Mushroom Spring, Yellowstone National Park, Wyoming, United States - 20090730_MS50 ... | reverse complement strand
CGCGCAGCAGCCGCAGACTCTGCTCGCCCAGGGCCCAGCGAATGGCGTCGGCGATGTTGGATTTGCCGGACCCGTTGGGGCCGACAATGGCCGTGATGCCGGTCGGGAAGACGAACTCCGTCCGGTCGGCGAAGGATTTATAGCCCTGAAGTTCCAGACGTTTGAGACGCATGCAAGTAGGCAAGTTTGCAAGTGGGCGGCGGGCTAATCGTCGTTTTCTCCAGCCTGCTGGATAGTAGCGGTGATCACCTCATCAGACAGCCAGTACCCCTGAAAACGCATTTCGTCCAATAAAGCACGAATGGAGGAAACCAATCCCGCTGCCTTCGCCTGGAGCAGCACACCTACCACGCCACTGACCATTATCCCCAGACGCCGGGCCGCACTTCGTCCCTGGCGGTCATCTATCAGCAATAGTGCCCCCCTCTCATAGGCCAGAGCGACGGCCTGTCTCTCACCAGAACCCAATCGCGCTGTGGCCGTGTCCACCTTCAAAGGCACAGGCGGTGCTGCAGTCACCGTAATAAACTCAGCCAGCGCATCATCCAGCCGTTTAGCCTCTGGGCCAATTTTGGCCAGCAACTCCCGGTAGACAGCCGGTGGTATATAAATCTGGCCGAACAGATGCTTCAACAGAGAAAGGCAATTGACCTTTGCCAGAGCAATCAAGGGCCCGGTGTCACTGACAACGATCATTCATCGCCTTCCTGATATTTTCTACATCGGCCTCTATCTCTCTGGCCACTTCCTCGGGGGGATAGTTGAATATGGATACCCGATAGCGGCCGCACATTTCCAGGAATTCAGCCCTGGAGAGACCGGCCAACTCGGCCGCTTTTCCCGAGGAGAGTTTGCCCAGTTCAAACATCTTCAACGCCGCCATCAGTCGGATTTGTGCATCCAGTTCTTCCGGCGTTGTCTGGACGGCTGATGCCAGTTCCTCCGGATAGCGCAGAGTTACGGTTCTCATTTACACCTCCCTGTGGCAGCCCGCCAGAGGTTGGCCCGGATGTGGGCCTGCTGGCGGGGACCGAAACTGCGCAGAAACTCCTCTACCTTCTGACGGTTGGCATCCCCCCCGTACGGGCAGGGTGGGGCCAGCGGGAAGCCTGAGGCCCGCGCGTAGGCCGCCAGGTCTTTGGCCGGAATGTAGATGAGCGGCCGGATGACGGTGATCCGTCCGCCGAAAAATTCCACCTTCGGCTCCAGTGTCTCCAGGCGGCCCGTGAAGAGCAGGTTCATCAGGGCGGTGACGGCGGCGTCGTCGGCGTGGTGGCCCAGGGCCAGTTTGTTGCAGCCCAGCGCGTCGGCGGCCAGGAAAAGCGCCTTGCGGCGGTTCCAGGAGCAGCGGAAGCAGTCGGGCGGCAACGGTTCATCCGGCGGGAATTCCAGCGGGACGAAGCGATAGGCCACCCCGCGCGCCTCCAGCCAGGGGGCCAGCACCCCGGTCTGGTCGGGGAATCCGGCAGCGGTGCCCACGACGTGGACGGCGATGACGTCGTAGGAGACCCCGGCCCGCTCCCGGTACCGGAGCATCAGGTCCAGCAGACTGGTGCTATCTTTGCCGCCGGAGAGGGCCACGGCCACCCGGTCGCCCTCCGCCAGCAGGTCAAACTCTTTGCAGGCCCGGGCGAAGGATTTGAGCAGAGCAGTCAGGACGCCCTTCACGGATTCCAGCCCGGTGACGGTGGGGCAATTCCCCCTGACAGGTATGAAACTCCCGGCTATTCTCAGGCTTCTGCCGGGACCTCTTTCTTGCCGCGCTGAATCTCCGCCAGACGGATCACCAGACGAAGGGCCTCGTTAACGGCTGCTTCGTCCGGGAAGGCCCGCGCGACATCGGGGTCCAGCAGGACCAGGTTCGTCCCTGCACGATAGCGGGCCGCGTATTTGCCCCGGACGCCTCCTTTCAACAACTCGTGCAGGTCATACTCCGGGCGCAGTTCATCATCCATTTCGTTCGTATATCTCTTCTTCATAGGCCTTTCTCTCGGCGCGGGTCAGTTTCCGTGCACTGATAATCCGAATGCGTTCTCCTCGCTCCGTAAAAGAGACGATTAACAGACGTCCACGGTAAGATTGCCCGATAATGATAAATCGGTCCTCTTCTGCCGAATGATCGGGATCAACCACGGTCACGCTCAGAGGGTCAGCAAATACCGTTGCAGCCTCGGAGAAGTGAACCTTGTGCTTTTGCCAGTTTCTGGCCGCCTTTTGTGGATCCCATTCAAACTCCATGGCGCTCCGGTCGGTCCTCATTGGAAGGTCATCAGCCAGCACCGCTGCAATGTTTGTATGACCACTGGCTGCATACGTCCTCCATCTGGCGCATTCGTTCCTCACGAACGTCACTGATCAGGTCGCCTTCATAAACACCCCATCGGGCAGCGTTTCTTTCGCGAATTTGGCGAAGTTCTGCCAGCACATCCAGAAATCGTTCTGCATCCAGTCGGTCACGCTCCTTCAGATACTCCTCAATCAACCCGCGAAGAAAATCCGCCATAGTTTTCCCTTCTCTTTCGGCCAGAATTCGCAGGCGGTTCCACTTCTTTTCATCCAGCATAACCTCAGCGCCGATCATCCGGGTCATAATCCCGCCTCCTTGACTCCTAAATTTCCAAACACGATGCCACGCGATACCTCCGAGATTTGGGTCTAACCACCTGATATTTTGAAAACAGGACACGGATTCACACAGATTTCACGGATCGGCACGAGTTAAAAAATCCGTGAAAATCCGTACCATCCGTGCCTATCCGTGTCCCATCTCACAGATGGCAAGAGCAGAATAGATATTTACGGAGGGGGTATTCCCTTCGCATCACGCGCTCCCTGTGTAGCGCCGGCTGTGAGCCCCTGCACCGGCCTGGTGGCCAGCGCTACCACCTACTGGATTTCCCGTCCCTCATACTGCCGCCGGTAGTACTCCCGGTAGTGCTCGCCGCTCTTGATCGGCCGCCACCACCATTCGTTCTCCACATACCAGCGCACCGTCTTCTCCAGCGCCTGCTCAAAGGTGTGGGACGACTCCCAGCCCAGGGCGCGGATTTTGCTGATGTCCAGCGCGTAGCGGCGGTCGTGGCCGGGACGGTCCCGCACCGGCTGGATGAGCGAGTGCGGCTTTCCCAGCAGGTCCAGGATGGCGCGCGCCATATCTATGTTGCGCGTCTCCACACCGGTGCCCAGGTTGTAGACCTCCCCCGGCTGGCCCCGATGGAGCACCAGGTCTATGCCCTCACAGTGATCCAGGACGTACTGGTAGTCCCGCATCTGGGAGCCGTCCCCGTAGAGGGGGAGCGGCTGGTCGTCTATCGCGTTGGTGATGAAGAGCGGCACCACTTTCTCCGGGTACTGGTACGGGCCGATGTTATTGGAGCCGCGCGTGATGGTGACCGGGACACCGAAACTGGTGAAGTAGGCGATACAGAGCAGGTCGCCCCCTGCCTTGGAAGCGGAATACGGGCTCCGGGTGTGCAGCGGGTCCGTCTCCTTCGCCCGTCCTTCCAGAATCTCGCCGTACACCTCGTCGGTGCTCACCTGGTGGTACCGCTCCAGCCCGAACTCCTTCGCCGCCTCCAGCAGGACGTACGTGCCGAAGACGTCGGTGCGGATGAACTCGTCCGGCTCCATGAGGGAACGGTCCACGTGGGTGGCGGCGGCGAAGTTGACGATGGCGTCCACCCCGAAGGCGCGAACCGTCTCCCGCACCTTTTCGGCGTCGCAGATGTCGGCGTGGACGAAGGCGTACCGACCGGCAAAGGCCTCCGCCACGTCCTTCAGATTGGCCAGATTGCCCGCGTAGGTCAGTTTGTCGTAGACAACGACGCGGTAATCCGGATACTTCTGGAGCATATAGCGGACGAAGTTGGAGCCGATGAAGCCGGCCCCTCCGGTCACCATAATCGTGCGCATTCCACCTCCTGGGATTAACCGTCAGCGGTCTGTCGTCCGTCGTCTGTGGTCTGTCGTCTGTGGTCTCAATTATACCCCATGACAGGGGCTTCGCAAACGCTTGACAATCGGTAATCCCGGCGTACAATTGTTACCGTATGAACCGCATCGCGCGCTTTGAATCTCTGGCAGAACAATGGGTGGAGGGGACGTTCGCCCGGATATTCGGCGGGCACATTCACCCGCTGGAGGTTGCCAACCACGTGGCCCGGGCAATGGAGGATGCCTGCTCCCAGGCCGCCGATGGTACTCCGCTGGCCCCGACCCACTACCGGATTGACCTCCACCCCCAGGACCTGGACGCGCTGCGGGCCCGCCACCCCGCGCCGGAAGAGGAACTGGCCCGCTATGTGGAAGACCTGGCCCGCCAGGCAGGGATGATCCTGCCGACGGCGCCCTGTATCGTGCTGAACCCACTCCCGGACCTGCCACCCCACACCGTGCGCGTCCAGGCATTCCAGGGACCGTCGGAGGGCGATGATGAAGGTGCTACTCGCCAGATGAACGGCGAGGTTCCGCTTCCCTCCGAACCGTCCCCCGGACGCTGCTTCCTCATCATCGGTGGAAAGCGACATGTCTCCCTGACCGCGCCCACCATCAACATCGGACGGGCACTGGACAACGACGTCATTATAGAGCACCCCCGCGTCTCCCGCCACCATGCCCAACTCCGTCGCCGCTATGGCCGCTACGTCCTCTACGACCTGGGCAGTTCCGGCGGGACACTGGTCAACGGCTACCCCGTCCAGGAGTGCGTCCTCCGCTCCGGAGACGTCATCTCCCTGGCGGATTTTGAAATCATCTACGGCGAAGAGCCGGTCTCCCCTCCTGGTGAACCGTCCGAAGAGATGTCCACTACGGAGGGAATCCCTGTCCAGCCCCAGGAACCAAGATGATGGTGGGAGAAATTCTCTTGCTGGTCCTGCGCCTCCTTCTGGCCTTGCTCCTCTATGCTTTCCTGGTCGTGCTCTTCCTTCTGCTCTGGCGCGACCTGCGCCGTGGCGCCGGACGGGAGATGGTCCCCCGTGAAGAAATGCGCCTGGTGGTTGTGGAGGCGGGGGAGCGCGGACCCGAACCCGGCACCGTTTTCTCCCTGCAGGAAGTGAATTCTCTGGGACGTGCCCCCTCCAGCACCATCCGCTTCTCTGACCCCTTCGTCTCGGCCCACCACGCCCTGATCACCTGGCGGGAGGGGCACTGGTGGCTGGAAGACCTGGGGAGCAAGAACGGCACCACCCTCAACGACGAACCGGTCACCCGCCCCACCATCGTGGATGCGGGCGACCTGATCGGTATCGGACGGATTGTGCTGCGGATGGAGGTGGGAGAATCCCCCGCGCCTTCAATAGCACACGGATGAACACGGGTTGGACGGATGGACACGGATAAAATCCGTGAAAACCCGTGCCATCTGTGTTCATCCGTGTCCGATTCAAAATCCACCCGTGTCCGATTCAAATGCCGGAGGAGACTGTGAAACTCACCACCATGCACGACGCCATCGCCACCTACGTCCACGACGGCGACACGGTCGCCATTGAGGGTTTCACTGCCTGTATCGGCTTCGCCGCCGCCCACGAAATCATCCGCCAGGGCCGGCGCGACCTGGTCCTCTGCCGGATGACCCCCGACCTCATCTACGACCAGATGGTCGCGGCCGGGTGCGCCCGAAAACTGGTCTTCTCCTACCTGGGCAACCCTGGCGTGGGGCCGCTCCACGCCATCCGGCGGGCCGTGGAGAAAGGCATCCCGGCGCCCCTGGAACTGGAGGAGTACTCCCACTTCGGGATGGTCGCCCGCTACATCGCCGGGGCCTACCGTCTCCCCTTCTTCCCCCTGCGCTCCTACGTCGGCAGCGACCTCCCGAAGGTGAACCCCCGCATCCGGTTCGTGGAAAGCCCGTATGGAGACGGTCCCATCGCGGTGGTGCCGCCCCTCAACCCGGATGTCGCCATCATCCATGCCCAACGGGCCGACGTCAACGGCAACACCCAACTCTGGGGACTTCTGGGGGCCCAGAAGGAGGCCGCCTTCGCTGCCCGGCACGTCATCGTCGTGGTGGAGGAGATTGTGGACGAGGAGGTCATCCGCTCCGACCCCAACCGGACCCTCATCCCCGGCCTCATCGTGGACGCGGTGATCCACGAACCCTACGGCGCCCACCCCTCCTACGTCCAGGGCTACTACGACCGGGACAACGACTTCTACCTGCGCTGGGACGAGATCAGCCGGGACGAAGCCGCCACCCGCGCCTGGCTGGAGGAGTGGGTCTACGGCGTGCGGGACCGGGCGGAGTACGTGGAGAAGATGGGCCGGGAGACCTGGGAGCGTCTCAAGCCCGCCCAGGCCTGGGCCCGGCCCGTCAACTACGGATAGACAGGAGGTCCCGGCTGCAGGATAACTGCTCGCAGTTGTCCTGCAAAATACCAGGAGACGGCCAGTATGAACGACTACACTCCCTCCGAGATGATGATTGTCGCCGCCGCGCGGGCCCTGGCCGGGGTCCGCACCGTCTTTGTGGGCGTGGGGTTGCCCAACATTGCCTGCAATCTGGCCCGGCGGACCGTGGCGCCGGACCTGGAACTGGTCTACGAGAGCGGGGTCTACGGCGCGCGGCCGGCCCGCCTGCCCCTCTCCATCGGCGACCCGGCGCTGATCACCGGCGCGCTCTCCGTATGTTCTATGGCCGACCTCTTCGGCCTCTACCTGCAGGGCGGGCGGATAGACGTCGCCTTTCTGGGCGGCGCCCAGATTGACCGCTACGGCAATCTGAACACCACCGTCATCGGCGACTACGCCCACCCCAAGGTCCGCCTGCCCGGCTCCGGCGGGGCCTGCGAGATTGCCATCCACGCCCGGCAGGTGTTCATCATCATGCGCCTCAGCCGCCGGTCCTTCGTGGAGCGGCTGGATTTCCTCACCAGCCCGGGCCACCTGGGCGGTTCGGGGGAGCGGGAGCGGTTGGGGATGCCCGGTCGGGGGCCACAGGTCGTCGTCACCGATAAGTGCGTCTTCCGGTTTGACCCCGGGACGGGCGAGATGGTGCTGGTGAGTCTGCATCCGGGGGTGCGGTTGGAGGACGTGCGGGCGGAGATGGGCTGGGACCCCCGCGTCTCCCCCGACCTGACGGAGACGGAGCCCCCCACCCCGGAGGAACTCCGCCTCCTGCGGGAGGAACTGGACCCGCTGGGGGTGTATCGGTCGTAGAGATCACCGCGGAGAGCGTAGAGAACGCAGAGATATGATCCACGAAGGACACGAAGAACACGAAGGACACGAAGAACACGAAGGACACGAAAGAGCACGAAGCATCACGAATTGAGTACTCGGGTTTCCTCACCCCTCCGTCGCCGTCTGCGGTGTAGCGGCGAAGCCGCTGGGGGTGGGGTGAGGCATTACCCGCATTAATCTTTGTGTTCTTCGTGCCCTTCGTGGATTTCTTCTCTCTGCGCCGTCTGCGGTGTAGCGGCGAAGCCGCTGGGGGTGGGGTGAGGCGTTACCCGCATTAATCTTTGTGTTCTTCGTGCCCTTCGTGGATTTCTTCTCTCTGCGCCGTCTGCGGTGAAAGAGAAACCGGAGGAAACGATGCGAATTCAGGATGTGGTGATTCTCTCCGCCGTCCGGACGCCCATCGGGGCGTTCGGCGGCGTGCTGAAGGACATCCCGGCGGCCCATCTGGGCGCGATCGCCGCGCGGGCCGCGCTGGAGCGGGCCGGCGTCCCCGCCGACGCGGTGGATGAGGTCATCTTCGGCTGTGCGCGCCAGGCCGGCAACGGCCCCAACGTCGCCCGGCAGGTCGCCTGGCACGCGGGGGTCCCCGTGGACCGCCCCGCCTTCACCGTCAACAAGGCCTGCGCCAGCGGCCTCAAGGCGGTCACCCTGGGGGTGCAATCCATCCTGACCGGCGAGAATGAGGCGGTCCTGGTCGGCGGGGTGGAGCAGATGTCCCAGATTCCGTATCTCCTGCTGAAGGCCCGCTGGGGTTACCGGCTGGGGGAGGATACGGTGGTGGACGCGATGTACCGGGACGGCTACATGTGCCCGCTGGCGGAGATGCTGATGGGGGAGACGGCGGAGCTGCTGGCGGACCGCTACGGAATCACCCGCGCGGAGCAGGACCGGTTCGCGCTGGAGAGCCACCAGAAGGCGGTGGCGGCGTGGGAGAACGGCGCCCTCGCCAGCGAGGTCGTGCCGGTGGAAGCGCCGGGCCCGAAGGGAGGAACCGTTCTGGTGGAACGGGACGAGCGCCCCCGGGCCGACACGTCGCTGGAGAAACTGGCGAAACTCCCCCCGGCCTTCCGGAAGGACGGCACCATCACCGCCGGGAACGCCTCCGGCATCGCCGACGGCGCGGCCGCGCTGGTTGTCGCCTCCGTTGAGTGGGCCCGGGCTCACGGGCTGGCGCCCCTGGCGCGCTTCCTGGGCTTCGCCTCCGGCGCCGTCCACCCCCGGGAGATGGGGCTGGGACCCGTCCCCGCCACCCATCGGCTGCTGGAGCGCACGGGCCTCTCCCTGGACGATTTTGACCTGATAGAACTGAACGAGGCCTTCGCCGCGCAGGTGCTGGCGGTGGAGCGGGAGTTGCCCTGGGACCCGGCCCGGCGGAACGTCCACGGCGGCGCGGTCGCCCTGGGGCATCCCACGGGCTGCTCCGGCGCGCGCATCCTGGTCACCCTCCTCAACGCCCTGCGCGTGCATGGCCGGACGCTGGGCCTGGCAACCCTCTGCGTCAGCGGCGGGCTGGGGATGAGCGTGGCGGTAGAGCGCGTATAGGGGGGGCGCGCCAGGCACTTCGGAAGTGCCTGGCACGTTGAAGTCATTCGCCGGAGGGCCCCACCCGGCGGCTGATGGCCCCGATGTTCAGGCGAATCTCCACCCCCGGGGCAATCTCCAGGCGCGCCAGCCCGCTCTCCCGGTCCAGGTAGGTCAGTTTGCCGTAGATGCCGCCGATGGTCATCACTTCATCCCCCACCTGGAGTTCCTCCATGCGCTGCTGGTACCGCCGTCGCGCCCGCCACTGGCTCCAGAGCATGAAGCCCAGCATGGCGGCGATGAAGAGAATCAGAACAAGCGTTTGGTCCATCCAGGTCTCCTTGAATCACGAAATCAGCCCCTTCTGCAAGGCGTATCGGATCAGGTCCGCGCGGGTGCGCAGCCCCAGCCGCTCCATGATGTTCTCCCGATGATGCTCCACCGTCTTGACGCTGAGCCCCAGCCGCTCCGCAATTTCCCGGCTGGTCAGCCCCTCCGCTAAGAGCCGCAGGACCTCCTGCTGGCGCGGGGTAAGGGGCTGCTCCGGTTCCGCCTGGCCTGCCTGGAGACAGCGCAGATAGCCCCGAACCAGAAGCCCCGCCAGCGTCGGATATAGATAGACCTCTCCCCGGGCGACTACCCGGATGGCCTGAACCAGGTCCTCCGGGGATGCCCGTTTGGGGATGTAGCCCTCAGCGCCCGCGTTGAGCATCTCAAAGAAATACGCTTCCTCTTCGTGGATGGTGAGGGCCAGAATGTGGGTCTCCGGGGCGACGGCCCGAATCTGCCGCGCGGCTTCTATGCCGTCCATATCCGGCATCGTAATATCCAGCAGCACCACGTCCGGCCGGAGTTGGGATACCTGCCGGACCGCTTCCGCGCCGTCGGACGCTTCGCCCACCACCTCCATATCAGGCTGGCGCTGCAGTAATGCCCGCAGCCCGGCGCGGACGATTTCGTGGTCATCCACCAGCAGAAGACGGATGCTCATCGGACTCCTCTTCCAGCGGAAGGCATACGGTCAGGACGGTGCCTGCGCCGGGCGTGGAACAAATCTCTGCACGTCCCCCCATCAGTTGGACGCGCTCCCGGATCCCGGTCAGTCCCCTTCCTCCCTTCCAGAAGTCGTCGGTCTGCTGGACGGTTTCGGGGTCTATCCCAACGCCGTTGTCGGCGACGGTCAGGCAGACCTGATGGTCCTGCGCCGCCAGGGTGAGGCGGACCCGGGTCGCCCGGGCATGGCGGGCGACGTTGGTGATGGCCTCCTGGGCGACCCGATAGAGGACCGTCTCCACCCGTTCCGGAAAACGCCGACGCGGCCCCTGAATCTCCACTTCCACCACGAACGGATAGCGGGCCGAGCACTCATCGGCGTAGGTGATCAGGGCGGGGATCAGTCCCAGCCGGTCCAGCGCCGCCGGGCGGAGGCGGTTGACCATCCGGTAGAGATTCTCCATCGCCCGGTCCGTTATCTCGTGGAGATGCTGGATGCGAGCGCGGATTTCCCTGTGGGGAGGTTCCTCGGGAAGCGTCTGTTCCAGGGCGGTCAGTTCCCAGCGCAGGGCGGTGCAGGCCTGACCGATTTCGTCGTGCAGTTCGCGGGCGATATACCGGCGTTCCTCTTCCTGAGCCCAGACCAGGCGCCGGGTGAACTCCTGGCGCATGGTTTCCCGTTGGGCCGCTTCCTCATGTAGCCTCTGCTGGGCCTCCAGGCGGGCGCGGGTCAGTTCCTCCATTTGCCGGGCCCGCTCCTCCTCAAAGAGCCGGAGCGCCCGGACGGTGAACAGGGCCACCAGACCGGCCATCACGGCCCGCCACAACTGGATGGGGATGCCGAACGTGCGCAGAAAGAAGATGTCGTTCAGCCAGTTGGAGGGAGGGAGTGGGCCAGCGGCCACAAAGACCTGGCCGGGGACGGCGTAGAGCGCCAGGGCCAAGCCCGCCCAGCGCAGGTCTGCGGCGGGCCCCCGGGCGGCGCGGGTCAGGCAGCGACTGTGGCGGCAGAGACCGACGGCGGCCAGCAGAGCCGCCGGGATGGCCAGGGCGTAGCGGGCCCAGGCGTCCGCGGCCGGAACCCAGTTGTTCGGTTCCCCTCCCCAGCGGGCCGCGACCATTCCTTCGCCCACCAGGAAGATAAGGCCCAGGGTCAGTCGGGCCTCGCGCGCCGAAGGCCAGCCGTCCAGACTCAGCAGGCGAAGGCCGAATTCAGCCAGCAGGAAGAAGGCCAGGGCCAGAAGGGTCAGGTCTGCCAGGAGAGGGATGGGGTGGCTGGCCTGATGGATGGGGACGAACCACTCCCCCCATTCGTGGAAGCCATGGAGGATGCCGAACAGGGCCAGAAACGGGAGCGGACGGGCCAGCGGGAAGGAAGTCGGACGGCTGGCCTCCAGCCAGACCACCACCCCCATGGTGAAGAGGGCCAGCCCGTAGAGCAGGTAGATAACGTCCAGGTACCTCAGGAAAAAGGCAGGAAGCGTGGCCATCGCCAGGGAGTATATCCCGAAGGCGGGGCAATGTCAAGGAAACAGTAACTGTAGGACAACTGCGAGCAGTTGTCCTACAATAGACATAGGGGCGAGGTAGATGCGTACCTCGCCCCTGCTGCCGATGGCTCTGCGGGCCGCTCCTACGGCCGCGTCATTCCGGCCACGCTACCGCCGATGTCGGCGATGCTGTCGTAGAGGACCTGGAGGATGTACTTGCCGTTGTGGGTATATGCGCCCGGATCCTTGCTGGCGAACTGGTAGTTGTACGCGGCCTTCAGGAGGCGCGGCGTCCAGGCGTTGTAGCGGTTCCCGAAGTTCGCCTCCTCCGGATCCGCCACCCCATTGCCGTTGGTGTCAATGAAGAAGTACGGATAGGCGTAGGGGTGGTAGACGATGGGCGTGCCAACCTTTTCGGCGGCGTATTTCAGGATGGCCGCGTAGAGGACCTCCTGCATAGTCTCCACTTCGCCGGCGATGCCCTCGGTCGTGTTGCCGTCGCCGTCAAAGTCGGTGGGAGACATCCGGATGTCCTTCGGTTTCTCCACCTTGTGGCAGCCCGCGCAGGTCTTCGCCTCTATCTCCAGCCCATGGGCGTCGTGGCAATCCAGGCAGGTCTGGAAGCCCTGGACGTGCATGAAGCGCCCGGCGTAGGTCTTGCCATCGTACTCGTAGGCACCCTTGACCTCCGTGCCGAAGAGGCTGGCCCCCGCGGCGAAGTAGTGGATGTTGCGGAAAGCCAGTTTGTCGGACGGGGTATCCGGGCCCACTCCAGCCGCCGCGATGGCCCGGTTGACACTGACCGTGGATTCCCGGCCCTGGTGGCAATGGAGACAGAGGTTGGTGTCCAGGTTCTCCAGCGCGACTTTCGCCCCGCTGGGGAAGGTGACCTCCTTCACCTCGTAGCGGGCCGGCCAGTTGGTGTGGTCGTGGCAGGTGGTGCAGGCCATGCTGCTGGAGGGTTCCACGGCGATGGTGGCCCCGTTCTTCAGGAACATGGGGAGACCCTCGGCCGTGTGGCACTTGACGCAGGCCGCCGGGACCTCGCCCTCGGCATCCCAGTGGCGCCAGGCCTCAGCAGAGCCGTCAAAGTGACCGGCGTCCGTCCGATGGACCTTGCTCAGGTCCACGGGCTGGCTGAGGGCCGCGTTCAGGTCCTCAATGGAGTCGTAGAGCAACTGGATGATGTACTTGCCGCCGTGGACGAAGGCGCCGGGGTCCTTCAGGGAGGTCTGGTAGTTGTACGCGGCCTTTAGGAGGCGCGGCGTCCAGGCGTTGTAGCGGTTGCCGAAGTTGGACTCGTCCGGATCGGCCTGCCCGTTGCCGTTGGCGTCCACAAAGAAATAGGGATACGCCGCGGGGTTGTAGGCGATGGCCGTCTTGGAGACCTCTTTGGCATAGGCCTGGATGGCCCGGAAGAGCATCGCCTGGAGGCCTTCAATTTCGTAGTAGATGCCTTCTTTTACATCTCCGTCGCCGTCATAGTCCTTCGTGGAGCCCTCGGTGCGCACCTTCTTGAAGTCCTCCACGGAGGCGACACCCGGATGGCACAGCGTGCAGGCCTCCACGTTGATCTGGAGGGAGTGGGGGTCGTGGCAGTTCGCACAGGTCTGGAAGCCCTCCACGTGCGCGAAGCGGGCGTCGTAGGACTTGCCGGCGTATTGATAGCCACCCTTTGCCAGGGTGCCGAACTGGGTCGCCGCCGCAGCGTAGTAGTGAATGTTGATGAAGGCCAGGTCGGCGCTGACGGCGTCTTCGGCAACTCCCGCCTTGGCGATGGCGTTATCCACAGCGACGGTGGAGGCCCGACCCTGGTGGCACTGCATACAGCGGGCCTCGTCCCCCAGGCCCTTCACCTCCGCGCCGGACGGGAAGACGACAGAGGTCAACCGGGCCGTTACCGGGTTGTGGCAGGCCTCACAGAAGATGACGGTGCCTACCGGGGCGGCCTTATCCACTTTCCAGGCTTCGCTTCCGTCCACACCCAGGAAGTCCAGGAAGCCCGGGGTGCTGTGGCATTTGGCACAATCGGCGGGGATCTCGCGCGGGTCTGCCTTGTCCCAATAGGTGAAGGAGAGCGAAGCCGCATCGGCATGGCCAGAGGCGGCCCAGATGTTCAGGAACGGGCAGACCGCAGCCTCTGCGGGGGATGGGGGCTTCTCCTCCGTGGGCACAGGGGTCGGTGTGGGCGGCGCGGGGGTAGGAGTGGGGGTGGGCCGGGCGCAGGACGCCAGCATCACCGCCGCCGCGACCAAGAGGAGCGCCGTCAGCAGGGTGAGCCACTGACGGGTGAGAGATGGATGCATCGCAACCTCCTTTGGGAGATGTGGGTAACTCTGGGGATAAACCCCCAGGGTATGATGGGGTAAACTGCCTATAGTATACACCAGAAGTGGGGAAAATGCAAGTTTGTAGGACAACTGCTCGCAGTTGTCCTACCACCGCGGCACCGTCACCGCCCCGCGATAACGGCCTGGCCCAGGGAGATGCCGGCGTCGTTGGGCGGCACCAGGCGGTGGATGTAGACGGTGAACCCGGCCTCCCGCAGAAGCGCCACCGTCCTCTCCAACAGGACCACGTTCTGGAAAACACCGCCGGAGAGGGCCACTTCGTTCAGCCCACTCGCCTCCCGCAGCCGGAGGCAGACGTCCCGCACCAGGGCCGCCACGCCGTTGTGGAACCGGGCGGCGACCACGCCGATGGGCGCCCCGTCCTGCACATCCGCGACGACGGCCCGAATGACCGGCGCGGGGTCTATCTCCTCCCCCACTCCGAAGGCATACGCCTCCTCCACCCGTCCGTCCACCCCCATCTCCAGTTCTATCGCTGCCTGGGCCTCGTAGTTAACCTCCTGGCGCACGCCCGCCAGTGCGGCGACGGCGTCAAACAGCCGTCCCATGCTGGAGGTGGGAACGGTGTTCAGCCCCCGGGCCAGTTGCCGCTCCAGAACGGCCCGTTCGGCGGGCGGCGCGGCGGCGACCGGCGGCAGCACCTCGTCCCAGGGGACGCCCGCCGCCCAGAGGTGGGCCAGGGCCACCCGGCAGGGCCGACGGATGGCCGCGTCGCCGCCGGGGAGGGGGATGTAGCGGAGATGGGCGGCCCGCCGGAAGGACGCGTAGTCCGCAATCAGAAACTCCCCGCCCCAGATGGCCCCGTCCGTCCCGTAGCCGGTCCCGTCAAAAGCCACGCCGATGACCGGACGGTCGCCCGTCAGCCCGTTCTCGGCCATGCAGGCCGCGATGTGGGCATGGTGGTGCTGGACGGCGACCAGCGGCAGGCGGTCCGCCAGGCCCCGCGCGTAGCGGGTGGAGAGGTAGACCGGGTGCATATCGTGAGCGACCACTTCCGGCTCTATGCGGAAGGTCCGCTTCAACTGCTCCACCATGTTCTCAAAGAAGCGCAGCGTCTCGTAGTTCTCCATGTCGCCGATGTGCTGGCTGAGGAAACCGTATCGCTCCCGGGTCAGGCAGAAGGTGTTCTTCAGTTCGGCCCCCACGGCCAGCACCTGGCGGACCGGAAAGGGCAGGTGGACGGGGTACGGGGCGTAGCCGCGGGAGCGCCGGATGGGGTACTCAGCCCCGCCCACGGCGCGGATGACGCTGTCGTCACAGCGGGCATGAATCTCCCGGTCGTGGAGCAGGAAGGCGTCGGCCAGAGCGGAGAGGCGCCGAAGCGCTTCGGCGTTGTCGGTGACGATGGGCTCCTCGGAGTAGTTGCCGGAGGTCATCACCAGCGCGATGGGGAACCCCTCCGCCGGTTCCAGGAGCAGGTAGTGGAGGGGGGTGTAGGGAAGCATGACGCCCAGGTAGCGGTTGCCCGGGGCCACCAGCGGGGAGATGAGACCGTCCCCCCGGCGGCGCAGGAGGACGATGGGCCGCTGGCGGGAGGTCAGCAGCGCCCGCTCGGCGTCGTCCACTTCGCAGTACCGCTCCACCGTCTCCAGGTCAAAGGACATGATGGCGAAGGGTTTGTCCACCCGCCCCTTGCGCTCCCGCAGACGGGCCACGGGGGCATCGGCGGTGGCGTCGCAGGCCAGGTGGAACCCGCCCAGTCCCTTGACGGCGACAATCTGGCCCGCCACGAGGGCCGCGCGCGCCGCCTGGAGGGCCTCTTCGCCGTAGAGGGGCGGGGCATCGGGCGCGGCCCGGAATTCCAGGCGCGGCCCGCAGACCGGACAGGCGTTGGGCTGGGCGTGGAACCGGCGGTTCGTGGGGTCGTCGTACTCCGCCTGGCAGTCCGGGCACATGATGAAGGGCGCCATAGTTGTGTTGGGCCGATCGTAGGGGATGTCCCGGATGATGGTGAAGCGGGGGCCGCAGTTGGTGCAGTTGATGAACGGGTAGCGGTGGCGCCGGTCCCGGGGGTCAAAGAGTTCCCGTAGGCAGTCCTCGCAGATGGCGACGTCCGGGGAGATGGGCAGAAACTCGCCCGGTCGGGCCTCGGAGTGGAGGATGCGGAAGACAGGGCGCAGGTCGCAGGTCGCAGGGTCGCAGGGAGCAGGGGGTGGGTCGCCAGGGGCGACGGTGATGCGTTCAATACGGGCCAGGGGCGGGGCGTCGGTCCGCAGGCGGGCGATGAATTCGTCCAGGACGGCCTCCGGGCCCACGGCCTCTATCTCCACGCCGGAGGAACTGTTCAGGACCCAGCCGGAGAGGCCCAGGCGGGTGGCCAGGTTGTAGACGAAGGGGCGGAACCCCACCCCCTGGACCACGCCGGTGATGTGGATGCGCCGGGAAACCAAATCGCCAGAACTGCTTTCGGTTTTACTCGGTGTCATCAGATAGATTTTACCATACCCGGCTCAACACGCAATTGAATGCCCTGAGGTTCAGGCACGAGTTGGGACAGGGAGGACAATAGCGGCAAGGGTTCACCAGGCGTCCTCCACCATAGCAGCCCAATCGGGGGGCGAAACCCGCCCTTTTTGTTTGAGCAGGACGAACAGGCCGGAGTACCGTTTCCATTTTCCCCTGCCTTCCGCTGCGGGCATCCAGGAATGCCTTCGTCTTCGGGCACTCCTTCGTTCTCACCCACCGGTTCACTGTAGAGAACATCCCGCAGCCGCTCGCCAATCAGAAAGGCGACCGCATACACCAGTAGTAGGAGAACCAGCATCTTTTCCATACGGAGGGAACGGGCGGCCAGAATGGCCTGGCCGATTTCGGCGGCTTGATCGGCAACGGCCTCGTCTTCAAAGAGCAGGCGCATAAATCGGCAGATTTCTATCGGACGCACGGGACACCTCCTCACATTGGGTTAGGTTTCCCCTAAAATATGCCCACAATCGGAGGCCACGCGCAAGATGTCCCAACTTATGTCCGAACCTCAGAACGGACACTTGCCATGTGGGAGAAAGAGAGTATAATTATGAAGAGCAATCGGGTAGGAGGGAGGTGAGAAGATGCCAATTTATGAGTATCAGTGCAAGGCGTGCGGTGTTCGGTTTGAGCAATTCCAGCGTTTCACCGAAGAGCCCCTGAAAGTTTGCCCGGAATGCGGGGGCAGCGTCTATCGGCTGGTCCAGCCGGTAGGAATCATCTTCAAGGGCTCTGGTTTTTATGTAACCGACCATCGGGCCTCCTCTTCCACTACGGCAGCGGGCAAGAAATCCGCGAAGGAAAACGGGGGCTCGGAGAAAAGCGAAGGGGATTAGAAAAGCCGTCCCGGCCATCAAAAAGCGGACGCGCCAGAAGGCAGCGTCCGCTTTTGTTTTTATGAACTTCGCGCGGTATCAAAACAGATAGCCCAGACGTCCGGAAACCTCCTGGGCATACTTCATCACAACCCGGCCCAGCCGGGAGATGACATCGGATTGCAGCCGGGTCGTGGGACCGGAGATTCCCAGGGAGGCCAGCACACTCCCGTCGTATCCCCGGATGGGCGCCGCGATGCAGCGGACTCCCGGATAGAGTTCCTCGTCATCCACCGCGTACCCCTGGGCGCGAATTTGCTGGCAGTGCGCCCGGAACCGGTCGGGGTCCGTGATGGTTCGGGGCGTGTACGGCTGAAAGTCCAGACGGCGGATGACAGCCTCCAATTCCTCCTCGGGCAGGAAGGCCACCAACGCCTTGCCAACTGCCGTGCAGTAAACCGGCTCCCGTTGACCAATCTCGGTGTTGACGCTCACCACCTCGGGACTGATCTCCTGGGCAATATAGACCACCTGGTTCTCCATCAGCATCGCCAGATGGACCGTCTCCCGGGTCTCCTGCAACAGTTTCTTCATAACCGGGCGCGCCTGAAGATAAACATCATTGTTGCCCAGAATCCGGCTGCTCACAGC
>Ga0308419_1001185_pt1 | contig 17483 bp, 8 predicted proteins | sample HotsprSampleMS50_FD_203674 | JGI IMG/M metagenome (GOLD analysis project Ga0308419, IMG submission 203674) | Hot spring phototrophic mat microbial communities from Mushroom Spring, Yellowstone National Park, Wyoming, United States - 20090730_MS50 ... | reverse complement strand
TTAATTATAGAATATTAAATAAAACACAAGGTACTTTTGGAGAAGTCGGAAGTGGTATTGGCTTAATACTTGTAAAAGATTTAATTGATGGTATCGGTTCTAAAATTTGGATAGAATCCGATTTTGGCTATGGAACGAAGGTCTATTTTGACTTATATAAAGGCTGTAAAGATTAATTCCAATCATATTAAAGCAATTACGTTAAACTATTTTATTTAAATAATAAGTCAATATATGCAAAGTAAATTATTATGGCAGCCAACGGAAGAGCAAATTAATAATGCACACATTACTAAATTTAGAAAATTTGTTAATTTAAAGTATAATATCAAACTAAATGATTATAACGATTTATATAATTGGTCAATAAATTATGTGGCTAACTTTTGGCAATCATTTTGGGAATTTTCTGATATTATTAATTCAGATAATTATAAAAATATATTGACTTTGATAGACAAATCTAATCCTAATGATATTAGAAATTATAAATGGTTCGAAGGTGCTAAATTAAATTTTGCAGAAAATTTGCTTAGATTTCGCGATGAAGAAATAGCTTTAATTTATTCAAACGAAGATGGTACAATCAAAAGTCAATCTTATTATGATCTTTATAAAAATACTGCCAAATTAGTCAATACTTTAAAAAAATTAAATGTTAAACAAGGTGATAGAATTGCTGCCTTTATAAGTAATAATATAGAAGCTGTAACGGGAATGCTTGCTACTTCCTCAATAGGAGCAATATGGACATCTACATCGCCCGATTTTGGTGTACAAGGAGTATTAGATAGATTTTCTCAAGTAGAACCTAAAATTTTAATAGCTGTAGATGGGTATTATTATAATGGTAAAAAAATTGAAGTATTAAATACTATAAAAAACGTAATAGATAAGATTACTTCTATTGAAAAAGTTATTTTAATTAATCAAATTGGTGCAGAATTGCCTGATAGTAATAAGTATATGTATTGGGACGATGCTTTAGATAACGAAGCTAATGAAATCGAATTTGTTCAACTAGATTTTAATCATCCTTTATATATTATGTATTCATCAGGAACAACGGGAGTTCCAAAATGTATTGTTCACGGACAAGGCGGCACGCTAATTCAACATCTAAAAGAATTAATACTACACACAAATTTAAGCGATTTAGATACTATAACATATTTTACTACTTGCGGATGGATGATGTGGAATTGGCTAATTTCTTCTTTAGCAATTGGTTCTAAAGTAGTATTGTTAGATGGTAGCCCTATTTATCCAAATATCAGTAGATTATGGAATTTAATTGATGAACTTAAAATTACAGTTTTCGGAACAAGCCCAAAATTCATAAATATCACAAAAATGGAAAATTATACTCCAAAATTAATTAATAATTTATCATCTTTAAGAGCAATTTTATCAACAGGTTCTCCATTATCAGAAGAAGATTTTGAATGGGTTTACGAAAATGTTAAAAATGATATTCAATTATCATCAATATCTGGCGGAACAGACATTATTTCCTGTTTTATGCTTGGTAATCCCGTTTTGCCGGTATATAGTGGTGAAATACAATGTAGAGGATTAGGTATGAAGGTCGAAGCTTGGGATGAAAATAATAAACCTGTTGTAAATCAAAAGGGTGAATTAGTTTGTACATTATCATTTCCATCAATGCCTATATATTTTTGGAATGATGAAAATAATCAAAAATATAACGATGCTTATTTTAATTATTATCCAGGTATATGGAGACACGGAGATTATATAATCATTACTGAAAATAACGGAGTTAAAGTATTAGGGCGTAGTGATGCAACATTAAATCCAGGCGGAGTAAGAATTGGAACAGCCGAAATTTATAGAGTAGTAGAGCAGTTAGATGAGATTAAAGATTCAATAGTGGTTGGAGTACCTATAGATAATGATATAGAAATTTACTTATTTATTGTAACTAATAATAATTTATTATTAGATGATAAATTATCAGAAAAAATAAAATTAGAAATCAAAAAAAATCTTACACCAAGGCACATTCCTAAAAAAATTTTTCAGATTAAAGAAGTGCCTTATACTTTAAATGGTAAAAAAGTAGAAATAGCTGTTTTAAAAACTATCTTAGGAGAAGAAGTAAAAAATAAATCTGCTCTGATGAATCCTAACTCATTAGAGCAATTTAAAAATATTCTTAAAGATTAATTTTTTTCCAGTTGAAAATTAGAATTTCCTAATAATTCGCTTAAAAAATTGATAGCACTTAAATCAAATTTTATTGGACAATTAAGGCTTACAAATGTTCTTCTTAATGATTTATCTTTATTTGATATAAAAAATCTTATTTTTTTTGGATTATATTTTTCATTTACTAAATTGGAATGAATTGTATTTATTTTTTCTTCTAGTAAAGGATCATCTTCATTTAACCAAATTTTATAACCAATAAAATTTTCTCTAATATATTCTTCTAATTCATAAACTTCATTAACAATAATTTTAATATTTACATCATTATCTTGTAAACTTCCCCTAATTATAATTAAATCGCCTTCGTTTAATAAATGACCATATTTAGAATATGTATCGCTCCAAAATATACATTCAGCGGTTGTATTAAATTCTTCAACATTTACAAAAGCAATTACATTGTTTTTTTTATCTCTCCTTTTATTAATAGAAGAAATTATTCCGCAGTATTTTAAATTTTTTTCATCGGATAAAAAGTCTTTTTTTATTCCATTATTTATGGAACGTATTATAGGTTCAAATTTTTGCATTGGATGGCCAGATACATAGAAATTTAAGAATTCCTTTTCTTTCAATAATCTGTAATTGTCATCCCATTCTTTTACTTTAATTAAATCGGGTATTGTTTTTATAATATCATTAAATTCGCTACCAAATAAACTATCTATATTAGAATTATTTTGAGTTAGTGACTTAGCATATTCGATTACTTGATCGATACTTTCGTATAATGAAGCTCTTTGATTTGGATGTATTGTATCGAAGGCTCCCGAGCAGATTAATGCCTCTAATAATCTTCTATTTAATATTTTATAATCAATTCTTTCGGCAAAATCAAAGATATCCTTAAAAGGTTTAGTTTGTCTTGCTTCAACAATTTTATTTACTGCCGATACACCAACATTTTTAATTGCTGCTAAACCGAATAGAATAGTTCTACCATTTCCAATAAAATTTGCTTTGGATTTATTGATATCGGGAGGTAATACTTTAATTCCGAATTTTTTTGCTTCATCTATTAGTTGAACAATTTTATCTTGATCATCAATTTCAGAAGTCATTACAGAAGCTAAAAATTCAGTTGGATAGTGTGCTTTAAGCCATGCTGTTTGATAAGCTAAATAAGAATATGCTAAGGAATGAGATTTATTAAAACCATAATCAGCAAATTTGTAAATCAAATCAAATATTTCTAATGCAAGTTTTTCGCCAATCCCGTGACGTGCTGCTCCTTGAATAAATAGTGGTTTCATTTTATCCATATATGCAATTTGTTTTTTCCCCATTGCTCTTCTAAGAATATCGGCTTGCCCCAATGTAAAATCTGCAATTAATTGGACTAATTGCATTACTTGTTCTTGATAAACTATAATTCCATATGTAGTTTTAAGAATTTTTTCCATTAATGGATGTAAGTACTCGATTTTTTTCTTACCAAACTTTCTATCTATGAAATCAGGTATATTATCCATAGGTCCAGGTCTATAGAGTGCGTTCATAGCTGTCAATTCTTCCAAGTTATGTGGTTTTAGTCTTTTTAGGTATTCTTGCATTCCGTCGGATTCAAATTGAAATACAGCAAGAGTATCTCCATTAGCAATCATATCGAATGTTAGTTTATCTTCGAAATCTATTTTATCTATGTCTATTTTAATTTTATGATTTGTTTCAATTAATTCTAATGTATGATCTATTATCGATAAAGTTTTTAATCCTAAAAAGTCCATTTTTAATAGACCAATTTCTTCTAAATTGTTCATTGAAAACTGAGTAGCAACCTCAATGTTTTGGTTAAGTTCTTTATCAGGTGATTTGTAAATTGGTACATAATCTGTAACATCACCAGGTGTAATTACAATTCCTGCAGCGTGAGTACCTATATTTCTTATTCTATCTTCTAATTTCATAGAATATTCAATCAAGGCTTTTAGTTCGTTATCGTCGGTGTCCTTTAGCCATTTTAGATCCGGTAATTCTAATGCTTCTGCTAAAGGAGTTACTCTACCTCTTACTACGGGAATACTTTTAGTTATTTCTTTAACTTTTGATAGATTAATTCCTAAAATTCTTCCTACATCTGTTAGAACCATTCTGCTTGATAACTTACCAAAAGTAATTATTTGTGCTACTGCGTTTTCACCATACGTTTCTTTTACATAGTTAATTACTAAATCCCTCTTTTCGTCGCTAAAATCAATATCTATATCGGGCATCGAAAATCTTTCTGGATTTAAAAATCTCTCAAAAAGTAAATTGTATGGAATTGGATTTACATTTGTGATACCTAAAGAATAAGCAACCAAACTGCCAACAGCAGAACCTCTTCCAGGACCTACACTAACTCCAAGTTTTTTTGCAGCAGTTACAAAATTAGCTACAATCAAAAAATATCCTGGAAATCCCATTTGGGATATTATATTTAATTCGTATTCTAATCTTTCGACTAGATCAGGTGTAATTTCAGAAAATCTTTGTTCTAAACCTTTGTATGCTAATTCTTTTAAGTATTCATCTAAATTTTTAGATTTAGAGTCTTTGGGTATAGGATAATCGGGAAATACTATTTTTTTTTCAAATTTTAAATTACATTTTTCTGCTATTTCTAATGTATTATCTAAAGCTTCGGGAAAGTCTTTAAATAATTCTTTCATTTGTTCATAAGTCTTAAAGTAAAATTCAGGTTTACCATATCTTAAATTTGTGATGTCAGGTTTATCTTCTGCCTTTACACCGTCTCTAATCAATAATAAAATATTATGTGGGATAGCATAATCAGGAGAAATATAATGAATATCATTAGTAGCAATCATTTTAATATCGAATTCCTTAGCAATCTTTGGAGCAATGTCCAAAATTAACGGGTCGTTAGGTAGATAATGATTTTGGATTTCGATATAAAAATCATCCCCAAATAAATCTTTATAATATTTAGCTTCGCTATATGCTTTTTCAATATTGCCATCAATAATATGAGCATTTATCATACTACCCATACAAGCAGATGTACAAATCAATCCATCTTTATATTTTTCTAATAATTCTTTGTCAATTCTTGGGCGATAATAAAATCCTTCAATAAAACCTAAAGAAGATAATTTGGATAGGTTTTTATAACCTGTTTCATCTTTTGCTAATAGAAGTATATGAAAATAATTTCTTTTCTTTTCTAATTTGTTAGTTGCTTTTTTATCAAATCTAGAGCCATTTGCAATATATGCTTCCATTCCTATTATTGGTTTTATATTTTTTGAGGTAGCAACTTTATAAAAATCATATACTCCATACATTACACCGTGATCAGTAAGAGCAACAGCGGAATGTCCATCATTTACTGCTGCATTTACTAATTCTGCTGGCGTTGTAACAGCATCTAATATAGAAAAATGTGAATGATTATGTAAATGAACAAATTTTGTCATTTTTAAAATAAATAATTAAACAAAACTTAAATATATAAAAAAAATTAATGGATTTTGATTTTATTTATCAACAATATTTAGTTAATTAAAACATATATTGCATATATCAACATAAATATGGCAAATCCCTTTTTTAATATATTTTCATCTATTGAAATAGCAAATTTAGAAGAAATAAAACTACCAATTAAGAAGGTAATTATTAATATTATTGCAGCTTTGATATTTACATCACCATTTTGGTAATAATTAATTACAGCTAATAATCCAATTGGTGGTAATAACATAGCAAGGGAAGTACCTTGGGCAGTATGTTGAGAATATCCTAAAAGTAAAACTAATAGTGGAACAACAATAATACCACCACCAATTCCTAACAAACCACTTAATAAACCAGTTAATAAACCAATAAAAATTAATATTAATATTTCTTTCATTACAAATTCCAAATTATTAATTAAAAATAAATTAAATATATTAAGATAAAATAAAAATATAAAAAGTAATAAAAAATTAAATTTTTTAATTTTTATATTTTTCTAAAATAAAATTTTGGTAATGAAAAAAAATATATTAAGTTAAATTTTACCAAAAAAAATATAGGAATAAATTATGAAAAAAATCTTACTTTTTGTTTTTTTAATAACTTTTCAAAGTTTATTTGCTCAAATTAATAATCAACTTAACTTTGAAAATACAAGCTCACCATCATATCTTTATAGAGTAGTAAATACTACTCCAAGTATGATTTCTACAGGTGATTTTACTCTGGAAATGTGGATATTCTTACCACAAAATACTCCAAATCAATCAGATTTTGTTGATATTAATTCATTTGATAATAATAATAATTTAACATCATCCTTAAGTTTAGGTAAAAATGGTTCTGAACTCCATATATCCTTTAGTTATAATAATAGCTCTCATATTGCTAATTCATCGGCTATATTAGTAAAAGGATGGAATCATATTGCTTTAATTAAAACTGGCAATAATATTAAACTTGCAACAAACGGCACAATTGAACAAATGCTTACAATATCAGGATTTAATCCTGATTTTTCAAAATGTTTGTTTGTATTAAATGCATCAAATACTGCTACTACATTGGATACATCAAGTTCAAAATTTACTAATATATCTAATGTAATTTATGATGAAATAAGACTTTGGAATAAAGCTTTATCAATTGAGCAAATTGTAAGCAATATGTATAATCAAGTGTTTTCTAATCCTGATCTTAGTGCTTATTGGTCTTGCGATGTAAATAGCATAAGTAATGGAGTTGTTCCAGATTTAGGCTCAAATAATTTTTATTTAACCATTAACGGTAATCCAAAGTTAGAAAAAAGTACTTCTCCTGTATATGATGGTGGTAATAATAATAACGTTTTGTTTGATTATACACAATTTGTAAATGTTGATGTGCTATCATTTACAGGAAAATTAGATAATGGTGGCTTGGCATTTATTAGTACCATAGGAAATACGGGGGTTACAGGCTCAACAGGCTTACAAAAAGTCTACGATAAGTCCTGGATAATAGAAAATCGTTTATTAGATTCACTCGATTTAATAATTACTTTAATAGATACTATTACTCCTAAACTAGATTTAAATAAATTAGTTTTATTGGAATCGGACGAGCAATTATTTTTAAATCCGGTAATTCATACATTTACTAAAGATCAAAACGGTAAATATAAATGTCAAACAATTTTTGGTGATAGCGATAAAGCTAAATTCTATACAATTGCTCAATCATCTAATTTTAATCCTAAATTACAAGCTTCTAAAGGATTTGGGCCATTTTATCAGGATGAACCTTTGAATAATACAATTATGTTGACAAATATGCCGATTGGAATAAATAATGTAATTTTCTATTTTATCGATAGATTTGGTTCTGTTATAGATTCTGTCAAAGGTAATTTTAACAGTAGTAAAACTCAGGCAACAATATCTTATGATATGGGAACAGTGCCTCCGAATACATTATTATTGGTTAAAATGTTTTATGATAATGGACCAACTCAAGGAATAAATTTTATAAAAGAACTTCAAATTATTCCAATAGTTCCAAGAGTTACCATTCAAAGAGAAATAGAAGGATACGATTATAATGCGACAAATTATGCTAATAGATTAGTAGAATTTAATAGCTATAAACTTGGTGATACTAATACTACTTTAATTATTACTGTTGATTCACTACCAAGGCAAACCACAAAAGTAATTATTACACTAACAGATGCCAATGATAATAATTTATGTTATTTAGATACTCTAAATATGATACATTGTGATAGTTATACTAAATTACCTGATGCAGGAAAGTTATATGTAGATAAAGCAACTTGGACTATAAAATTAGATACAACAATGATTCAACTTTCTTCTAAAATAGGAGTAAGAGTTTATCATAAGAAGGGTTATCCAAATGGTTCGTTATTTACATATCCACTGAAAATATATCCACCTGATATTATAGTGCTTAGCTCTAATGGTTGGGAGGGAACAACTAATAATTATCAATTTAACACAAATATTTCTACTCCTTGGCAACCTTTGAAAGATGTTTTTAATCTTCAATTTAGTACTAGCTCTTTACCTCCTCAAACTAGAAAAGTAATTTACTCGATAATTGATGTTGATTCGAATGTTGTATGGGCTGATACAGTAACTAATTATAATAATCAGCCTCTTACAAGTGCTTTGTCTAATACATTGAATATGAGAAATTTGGATTTAGATGCTACTACTTTAAATGCTAAAATATTTGCGTTAGGTGGACCAAAACAGGGACTAAATATATATCATAAAATTTTAGCTAAACCACAATACCCAAGAATATCTCCTACTGCATTAGGTCAATATATAGTAAGAGATCCAGCTGACAGTAATGATAAAAGAAATCATTATTTAGAAATTCGTATTGAACCGAGCACATTAAATACAGATTCTATTAGAATTTCTTGGATTGACAATTCTGATAAAATATATTATAGCAATGTTTTGATTCCACAATATGATAATTTCTGTGAGTGTAATTTAGTTAAGTTTGAATATGATGTTTTATCTTTACCTTATGTAGTTACAGGTTTGAATATAAAAACTTTTTATAAAGGTTCACCTAAAAATGGATTAGATACAACTATAGCGATTACACTATTGCCACCTCCACCTAAATCAAATGCTTTATACACAGGTAATAATTTTATTAATAATGTTAATTTTTATCAAAGGTGGTCCTTTAGTAATTTCCCTGAAAAAACATTAAGAACTATTATAAATGTAACGGATTCCACAAAGTCTAAAATTGTAAGAACAGACACTATCTATCCTAATAGGTCGCCTTATGATTATAATGCCAAATTTAATAATTCATCTGTTAAATCACCTTTATTAACTAATATTAATGAATTTACAGCAATGTTATGGTTTAATACAAGCTCTGAAAAAGGTGGAATGATAATGACAATTAATGATACTTCTATGACCCCTAATATAAATTTATTTATGGCTGATTCTGGATATGTATGCTTCTCTATGTATGATAAGACATATTCTAAATATGATATTGGAAATACATTATATAGATATAATTCGGGTGTATGGCACCATTTAGCTGTTGTATTAAGAAAGTCTGATAATAAATATTTCTTTAAAGATAGATTAGAAGTATATATTGATGGTGGTTTAGTAGAAACTTATGATGATACTTTAAAAGCTTTTCAAAATATTATAAATGGTTATATTACACTTGGTCATGGTAGTTTACCAAGTTCAGATCCAAATTATCCTACCAATCTTTATTTTAATGGAAGTATGAGCGATTTTAGATTTATTTCTAAAGCATTATCATATGAAGAGATTATGACAACAATGCTTAGTAATAAGCCATACCCTGTAAATAATAATCAGCCATTAGCTATGTGGTGGAAGTTAGATGATATTAATAATACAATTGTAAATGATTATAATGGAAATAATAAAGGAACAATCACAGGTCAATTATCTTGGTTCCATTCATTGTATCAAACAAATATATTTTATTTTTTAAATACAAAAATTTACCACAAGGCTGGAATTATGTTTATGTAATTCCTCAATATTTTGGAGGTTCTGATACTCCTTATGCTTATAAAATTGATTCTCTAAAAATAGATAGTACCCTTATTTATCCAGATATAATCCCACCAGATACTAGAAAAGTTGATATTAAGATAACAAATGGATTAGGATACTTCGAGCAAGGAGATATATGTAATATAAATATTAAGCAGAAATTGAAATCCTTAATTCTTATGCAATGGATAAATTTGGCCTTGCATTAACCATTGTTAATCCTGACAACTCTTTGAATACTACTCATTATTTTTCAGCGAAGAGAAGTACAATTGATACTAATAAATTTTGGGTCTCTGGAACATTGGATGTCGGTGGTGCTTTTCCTGGTTCTCATTTATTAATTAAAACTCTTGACACTGTTTATACAATTCCTGAAGTTTATAGTATGATACTGTTACCTATTTATACCAAAAAGGTACCATTGCCTGAAGTCAAATATAATTCTGGACCATTCTTACAAGCGGTAGCACCAGGCACTATGCACCAATACAGTCCAATAATTTTAAAAAATGTAGGAGATGATATTTCAAAAATAACTGTAACTTTTTATGATTATCAAAATAATGTACTTGATACAGCAAGATTTACTAAAGTTCAAAATGAGTATAGAACTTGGCAATTAAATTATGATATGGGTAAATTATGGCCTCCATACTCGACTTTTGTATTTAATATGTGGGCTAATGAAGAAAACGAAGCTTTAGATACATCTAATGCATATTCGATAGAAATAATTAGAACAAGACCATTGTGGATGAACAATCCTAATTATGTGATTTATAAAAATATTAGCGAAACGAGTGATTCTGTATTTTTTACTTTAAAATTGATGATTGTTCCTAAAAATTATGAATTAAATAATAGTTTTTCGATTCCAGCAAGCTTTGTTTTAATAGGTGGTGGTAAGTTATATCAAACTGGAAGTATGTTAGAAATGCCTATGGGATATAGCAAAGAAACACGAAAATTACACAAAACTGGAGATGCTATTAAGACTGCTTTGGTATCTAATTTCAGAAGTGGATTTCTGATTGGTTTCTTAGAAAAAATGGAATGGGAAAAAGATAAACAAACTTTTAAATTTGCTGAACAATTTGAAAAAACATTAAATGCAGAAAAATCAAATTCTCCAACTAAATCAAGTGGTTCTTGGACTTTCGAACCAACATTTAGTTCTAAACAAACAAACAAAATTGATATTGATGATGACAACTTATTAACTATACAAAGTAAATCCAATTATGAAGTTGGAGCTCATTTTGATATTCCTGCTATTGATGCTATGATTCAAGAACTAAATGCTTCTATTACAGCAGAATTAGCTCCTTGGTCTGCTATCATAAGACCAGTTTTTGGTTTTGCAATGGAACTTGAGCTATTTATGGCAGAACGAGATAATAAAAAGTCAGATTCATTAGGAAATATTATTGCAGTTGGTGAATTAGATTTGAAAGCAGAAAAAGAAGGTAATGAATATATTGATTCGCCTGAAAATGCTTCTTATAATGGATATGGTGCATTATTTGGGTTAGATTTTTCATTAGGTGCTGAAATTGCTATGGGTGCATTAGGTAAAGTAACAATACATTTTATTACAGAATTTCCATTATCTTTTGTTAAAATGTATAATAATGAAGATAAAAGATTCCTTTATGATTTAGATTTTGCACTGTATTTGCAAGTAGATGCTTCAATATTCTTTGGATTGATTACTTTCAATGTAGTTCCTAAATCATTATTTTATCATGATAGAATTTTTGGGGATAAAGGTGATTTTAATTTAATTTATGCAAAATCTAAAGAGAAGAAACAATTCGATGACTTTATCCAAAGTAAACAAGGTAAATTGGTAAAAATTGATAATTTAAAAAATAAAAGAGAAGTATATCCACAGCCTGATATTGAAACAATAAATGGTAAGACTGGTATGTTATGGTTAGAACAATCTGTAGAAACAGGTTATAGTACTATTGTATTCAGCGAAAATTCTAAAGAAAGTTCTACATTTAGTACTAAGAAATATATTTATTCAACTAATCATAATATAAATACACCTAAATTTGATTATTTAAGTGATAATAAAATAATTATTACTTGGGTACAAAGTAGATTCAATCAATATAATATCCCATCTAATTTAAGTGGTTTTAATTTGTTAAATGAAATTATAAAAGGTCAAGATATTTGGTATGCTGTTTATGATTTAGAAAAGGACTCTGTATTGACAATATCAAAAATAGATGATGATGAACAAAATTTAACTTCAGGAAGAGTAGAAGGCAATCCTTTAGTTAAAAGAATTAATAATAATAAAGCTATTATTGTATGGACAGTATCAGATTTAGACCAACAAGAATCAGATTTATATTATTCAATAATATCTTATAATAATCAAATTTGGAATGAATCAGAAGCAGAGGCTATTTGTGGTAATATTCCTGGAACTGAAATAAACCAATCTATAGGATTAACAAAAGATGGTGATATTGTTTTATCTTGGATTAATGTATCGAAAGATAATAAAAATAGAAAAATAATGGGTTCTGTATTTTCAAATAGTAATTGGAGTCCTTGTAATACTTTAGCAGATGAAATTAATGGAAAAATTAGATATTTAGATATGGAATTTGAAAGTGAATATGGTGCTTTGATTTGGACAGAAGGTAGACACGATAATGATGAAAATGATAATTTAATTCCTAAGGAAAAAATAAATTTTATTAAATGGAACAATAATACAAAAAATTGGGATAAAAGTACTTATGTTACTGTATTAGATACTAATATTCTTGAAGCAAAAGAACCAAATATCGAAATTAGCGAAAGTGGTAAAATAGCAATTCTTTATCAAAATAATGAAATGCGTGGACCTATAAGAAAAATTAATGCTCTTTTTGGTGATATTAATAATATTAAAAATTGGAAACACAGTGTAGCTAATCAATTTATTTGTGATACTAATAAAAGGCTTTATGATTTTGATTTTGGATTTAAAGGAGATACTTTATTTATTATTAAACAAGAGAATTTAATTGAAAATCCATCATTAATAAATAACAATATTAAAAATGGTATAAATATTGGTATTAATAATGCTAATTTAGTTTTAAGAACTGTACTAGTAGATGGAGGACAAACAAATTTAAATGAAGAAAAATTAGCAGAAAACCTTAGAGAAACAGATAATATTTTAATTTATCCTAAACCTGTCAAAGATTTTTTAAATATTCAGTTTAAAGATAATAATCAAGTTTTATCATTCGATATTTATGATGCTAAAGGAAGTATTTTAAGATTTGAGAATTATACTAATAAAGGTAATGATTATTCTATTGATGTTTCTAATTTACCTCAAGGAATATATTATATTAAATATAATGATGGAAATGGTATAAAATCGAAATCTTTTGTTGTAGTAAAATAAAATTACTATTTTAAATTATGAAAGGGAGAAAATTTCTCCCTTTTTTATTTTAATAAACAACTTTTTAATTATTTTTAACTTTATTTTCTATTTTTGTAGTTTGATAATTTTATATAATCTTTAAAATTTAGAAAATATGTCAATATTTAATTTTTTCTCAAATGATATAGCTATAGATTTAGGTACAGCCAATACATTAATTTGGATGAAAAATAAAGGTATTGTGTTAAACGAACCTACAATAGTAGCATATGACAGTGGTAGTAAACGAATAATTGCAATTGGTGCAGATGCACAAGCTATGTTAGGCAAAACTCATAAAGAAATAAAGATAATTAGACCTCTTCGTGATGGTGCTATTGCTGATTTTGAAATAACAGAAGGAATGCTTCGGGCTTTTATAAGAAAAGTATCTAATTCCTGGCAACCTGCTAAAAGAGTAGTTGTTTGTGTGCCATCGGGATGTACTGAAGTAGAAAAACGAGCTGTAAGGGATAGTTGCGAACACGCTGGAGCTAAAGAAGTTCATTTGATTGCAGAGCCAATGGCTGCTGCTATTGGCATAGGTCTAAATGTACACGAACCAGTTGGGAATATGATAGTTGATATTGGTGGTGGTACTACAGAAATTGCTGTAATTGCACTATCAGGTATTGTAGCAGACGAATCAATAAAGATTGCTGGTGATGAAATGACTAATTCTATTGTTCAGTATTTTAGGAAGCAACATAACATTTTGATAGGTGATAGAACTGCCGAATCCATAAAATGTGCTGTTGGTTCGGCTATGCCTTTAGAAGAAGAAATAGAAATTGAAGTAAAAGGAAGAGATTTACTCTCTGGAATTCCCAAGATGATTAATGTTAGTTCTGAAGATATAAGAGAAGCAATATCAGAATCTGTAAAAGAGATTGTAAGTGCTGTATTGTTACTTTTAGAGCGAACTCCTCCAGAATTATCAGCTGATATTTTTGATAGGGGAATTATGCTATCTGGTGGCGGTAGTTTACTAAAAGGTTTAGATAAAAGAATTAGTAAAGAGACAAAATTACCTGTTCACGTTGCTGATGATCCATTAACTGCAGTAGTTAGAGGGACTGGCAAAGTAATGGAAAATTTATCTGAATATTCTCCTGTTTTAATTAAAAGTGCTAAGTTCTAATATACAGGTAAGAACAAAGCTATGTTTCAGTCTATTGTTGATTTTATAACTAAATTTAAAGAATATTTTACCTTTTTGGCATTAGCTATTTTATGTTTTGCATTTATTTCTCTTGGTAATTTAAATCAAATTAGTGGTTTTCGTTCTTTTATGATAGTAATAACTGCTTGGTTGCAAAATTCAATTAGTTGGATACCTAACCCATCAGCATTAAAAAATGAAAATAAAGCCTTAAGAGAATTAAATTTACAATTATCTGAAGAAGTAACAAAATTAAGAACTGCTTCAATAGAAAATGAAAAATTAAGAAGTTTACTAGAATTTAAAAATAAACAAACATATCCTATTGTTGCTGCAGAAGTAGTTGGACGTAATACTATTGATCTTAAAAATTATCTTACTATAAACAAAGGAAAAAGCGATGGTATAGATATTGGTATGAGTGTAAGAACTGATGCTGGTTTGGTTGGCGTTGTTGTTGGCACAACTAATAATTATTCTATTGTTGAATTATTAAACAATAACAAAACTCGAGTAGCTGCAAAAATTGAAAGAACCGGAATTAAAGGTATTTTTACTTGGGATGGAGGAAATAACTATACTCTAAAAAATATACCAACTACATTTGACGTAAAAAAAGGTGATAAAGTATTATCTTCAAATTATAGTAATTTTTATCCAGATAATATACCAATAGGTGAAATTATAGAAGTATCTAATGATAATACTTCTCTATTTTACAATATAAAAATCAAATCTTATGTTAATTTAAATTCTGTAGAAGAAGTTTTTGTAGTCAAATTAATTCCAAATAAAGAAAGATTAGAATTAATTAAGCAAATAGAAGATAAAATAAATAACTCAAGGAAGTAAATGATATTAGATTTAGAAAGTCAAGCAAAAAATATTCGTAAATTTAAATTAATTATATATCCTATAATAACTCTAATTCTATGTTTAATACAAACATCATTTGTGCCATTTATTGAAATTGGTGGTGTTTCTCCTAATTTATTAATTATTCTTGTAGTTTGGATTGCTCTGAACGAAGGGCAATTTATTGCTTTATTTGCGGGTTTTTTAATTGGGATTATTTATGATTTATTTAAATTGGATTTAGTTGGTACAAATGCTTTATCTCTTTTAGTTGCATCATTTCTTTCGGGATTTTTCTATAGAGAGGGTAAAACATTATTAATTATTAGAAGTTTTAAATTTTTTTTAATTATTCTATTTTCTGCAATAGCTCATAATTTAATTTATTATTTTCTTTACTTAAATTTAAGTGATATTAGTTTTATTAATTTTTTCTTAAAATATGGTATTGCATCTAGTCTATTTACTACAATATTTGGATTTATTCCAATCTTATTAACCATTAACAGAAGTTCTTATAAATTTTAAAGTAGAATTATGTATTTAAAAAGTATTGAAATATTTGGATTTAAATCATTTGCTATAAAAACGAAATTAAACTTTACAGAAGGTTTATCAGCTATAGTGGGACCTAATGGTTGTGGCAAAACTAATATAGTAGATGCTATTAGATGGGTACTGGGCGAAAAGAAAGCATCTACTTTAAGAAGTGATGTAATGGAAAATGTAATTTTTAATGGAAATAAAGATAAAAAGCCGCTTGGAATGGCAGAAGTTTCTATATGTTTCGAAAATACAAAGGGAATTTTGCCATCTGATTATAATGAAATAGAAATTACACGAAGGCTTTATAGGAGTGGGGAAAGTGAATATTTAATTAATAAGACTATATGTAGACTAAAGGATATTTTAGATTTGTTTATGGATACAGGTATTGGTCCAGATTCGTATTCTGTAATAGAATTAAAAATGATAGAAGCGATTTTAAGTGGAAAAATAGACGATAGAAGAGCAATGTTCGAAGAAGCAGCCGGCATAAAAAAATATAAAGTAAGAAGAAAAGAAACAACAAAAAAATTAGAATCTTTAGAACTAGATATGTCGAGATTAAATGATATTTTATTAGAAGTAAGAAAAAATGTAAATTCTTTATCAAAGCAAGCAAGCAAAACTAAAAGATACAATCAGTTACTTTCTGAGTTAAGGGATATTGAAACTAAATTATTAATTTATGAATTTCATAATTTAGATGATGAACTAAAGCAAATACAATTAGATTTAAACAAAAATTTAGAATTAAGTAATAATTTGAATAATGAAATTAGTTTAATTAATCAAAATATTTCGGTTTTAAGAGGAAGTCTCGATAATTTTGAATCTGATTTCATAGAAATTAGCAATCAAGAAAATGTCTTACAAAATAACATTGCCCAATTGGTAAAAAAATCTGCTATTTTAACAGAAAAAATTAGTTCGATAGAAAATACAGTAAATAGATTAAAAAATGATATTGAAACTCTAACCAAAAAAAATGATTTATTACTAAATGAAAATGTTATCTTAAATGAAGATATATCAAAACTAAATGCTGAAATGAAGTTAGTAAATCAAAATTATCTTTCAATTAAGGAGAAATATGAATTATCTTCTACATCTTTAAGAAATAAAAGAGAAGATTTTAACAAATTGAATAATCAAATTAATAATATTAATTTTTCTATTGAAAATTTAAAAAATACAATTTTAAAAAATAATAATAAAAAAAATTCTTTAGTTCATAAATATGAAAATAATGAAAAAGATATTAATAATTCAGACAAAGAAATAATTAAACTAGAAGAAAAAATTTATGAACAAACTAAATTGGTTGATGATTTAACTAATCAAACTGAAGAATTAGAAAATTTAATTAAGTTAAAATTAGAAGAGAAAATTTTATTAGAAAGTAAACATAACGAATTAACACTAAATAAAAATGAAATAAAAAATCAAATATCCAGTAAGAAAGTACTTTTAGATTTAATTAATTCAATTGTAGATAATTCAGAAGTTACAAAATTTTTAAATAATTCAAATGATTGGCAATTAAAAAATGATAAAATTATCATAGGTGAAAATATTACCATAGACGAAAAATACATAAAGTCTTTATTAGTAGCGTTAGGAGATAATATACATAATTTTGTAGTTGATAATATAGATGAAGCCATACGTGGAATAGAACTTCTAAAAAAGA